>Ga0247727_10000089_pt1 | contig 196869 bp, 174 predicted proteins | sample WisWelCaveWW1625_FD_202498 | JGI IMG/M metagenome (GOLD analysis project Ga0247727, IMG submission 202498) | Biofilm microbial communities from Wishing Well Cave, Virginia, United States - WW16-25 | ecosystem: Environmental > Aquatic > Deep subsurface > Groundwater > Cave microbial mat... | reverse complement strand
TCCTCTTCACCTATTCTCAGTTTCTCAAGCACGGAGAAATCTTCTAAGGTAGTCGTATCACCAGTAACCGAGCCATTCGAAGCAATCTCCCGTAAGAGTCGTCTCATTATCTTTCCACTTCGCGTTTAGGGAGCGCATCAGTAAAGCGTATTTCATCGGGCTTTGCCATCGAGCCGATCTCCTTGGTTACATGACGAGCAAGCTCTTCTTTCAGTTCGTGTGTTGGAGTTCTTCCTGCAGCCAGAGTTACAAACGCATAAATAGCAGAACCTTTGATTTCATCAGGCTTGCCAACTACTGCTGCCTCAGCGACATAATCATGACTTACTAATGCACTTTCAATCTCCGCAGTACCGAGTCGATGACCAGAAACATTAATGACATCATCAACTCTTCCCATAATCCAGAAGTACCCATCCTTATCCTTCCTCGCTCCATCACCCGTGAAGTAGACTCCTTTGATGTCAGTCCAGTACTGTTTCTTGTACCGCTCATGATCTCCGTAAATTGTTCGGAGCATAGAGGGCCAGGGTTTCTTGATTACAAGGTAGCCTCCTTCATTTTTTCCGACACTTTTACCATCTTTACTCACTACGTCAGCTTCAATCCCTGGAAAGGGAAGAGCAGCAGTCCCTGGCTTCGTGGTGGTAGCTCCAGGCAACGGTGTAATCATGATCGCACCGGTTTCTGTTTGCCACCATGTATCGACTATCGGACACTTCCCTTTACCGATGATTTTGTGGTACCACATCCACGCCTCAGGATTGATTGGTTCACCTACAGTTCCGAGTAAACGTAGCGAGCTAAGATCATATTTCAAAGGCCAATGCTCGCCCCATCTAATAAAAGCTCGAATAGCTGTCGGTGCAGTGTAAAAAATTGTAACCTTATGCCGATCAACAATTTTCCAGAAGCGATCCGGCTCAGGATAGTTTGGAGCGCCTTCGTACATAAGTGTGGTAGCACCATTAGCTAATGGACCATAAACAACATACGAGTGTCCGGTTACCCAGCCTATATCGGCAGTGCACCAGTATGTGTCGGTATCTTTGATGTCAAATATCCATTTCATGGTAATGTATACTTGTGTAAGGTAGCCGCCCGTAGTGTGAACGATTCCTTTAGGCTTACCTGTTGTACCGCTGGTATATAGAATAAATAGTGGATGTTCCGAATCCAATTTATCTGCCTCGCATTTATCCGAAACTGTCTCCATCAATCCCTCCCACCAGAAATCTCTGCCCGGCTCCATGTGGATGTTTTCACCTGTCCGTTTGAAAACAATCACCGACACAACCGAAGGAGTTTGCTGCAACGCTTCATCAACGTTCTGTTTAAGTGGGATGATGTTACCCCTGCGATACCCACCATCCGCCGTTACGACAATCTTTGCCAGCGCATCGTTGATACGATCTACCAACGCTTGCGGACTGAAGCCGCCAAAGATAACAGAGTGTGTTGCACCGATACGGGAGCATGCAAGCATGGCAATAGCAAGCTCAGGGACAAGCGGCATGTACAGGACAATGCGGTCGCCCTTTTGCGCACCAAGCTTCTTAAGGACATTGGCAAACTTACACACCTCCCGATGAAGCTCTTGATAGGTCAGCGTTCTTGTCTCTCCAAGTTCTCCTTCCCAGATGATTGCTGCCTTGTTCTTTCTCCACGTTGTGAGATGACGATCAAGACAGTTACAGGAGACATTAATCTTACCGCCGACGAACCATTTAGCAAACGGCAGCTTCCACTCGAGCACCTTGTTCCATTTCTTGAACCAGTGCAACTCGCTTGCAATCTCAGCCCAAAACTTTTGTGGGTTCTTTATTGATGCGTTGTATATCTTCTTGTACTGTGCAAAAGATGAAATGTGTGCTTGCTTAGCAAAAGATACAGCTGGCTTAAAGACCCTCTCTTCTTTGAGGACAGAGGTAATTGTGGGGGATTTGAGTTGTTTGGATTTGGGGGACATTATTATTAGAACAATTGCTTTACTTCGGAATATAACTCTTTCCAAAAGCCCTGTTTAATGCGGAACTTTGTGCCGTGATTATGATGTGTGCGGGCATCAAAATCAATTAGTATAATTCCTTTTTCGATGCAGGAGAGAAAATTATCAAACGAAAAACCGGACAGCATTAACAGACTTCTGTAAGAAAAATATTCTCTACCTTTTTCAACTTTGCTATCAGCTATGACATAAAAACAATTGCGTGCTTTCTCACCCATGAGATCTCTGAGATCATCAAATCCCCAATACGGCTCAGGGTTAAAAAACCCAAGACCAACTCGGCTTCTAACTAGTTTAAGCCAGTTCGAAATTTCAGGATTGGTTCTATCTGCTTTAGTTGAATCGAAAATAAAACGGATTTTTCTTTGTTGACGGTCAACTATGACACTGAAACCACGATTGGTAAATTTTGTACTAGTAGTAGAGCGAAAACTCATTTCGTTACGAGGATATTTCTTGCCAGCTTCTTTGTGTGGCCAGCCGTACAATGGAAGAAGTAGCTTGGAAACAATTTCAGCGCCTCGAGGGAAAGGTTCGTAATGTTTGAGAGTGACAAGAGAAGAAGTGTGAAGTCGTTGCCCTTTGAGCTCCCACCCATTAGAGTTTGCAATTGGAAGGTTATTCTCTGGGATGCCAAGCAACTTCTCAAGAGTGTTTCCAACAGCACCATCATTTCTAGCATTCTTGGTTCGCTTCACACTCTTGATCCAACCTTGCTGTGTTACTTTCCTAATTTCCTCCACAAGTTGTTCTTTCGTTATTACGCGAATCACTTAGGCGGTCTCCAAAAGTCCAGTAAGTACTCGAAGGTTACTCCCATAGTGATGTAATTGCTTGGCCACCCGAAAATACCAATTTGGTTGACAAGGTTCGTTCGATCCCATATTATAACATTGCGGAGTTCATATCCACGCTTTCGTAACTCTTGGATAAGAGAAACGTGAATCGTGATGCGCTGGTTTTCCCACCACATATCAGGAACGTTAATCACACAATGGCCTTTGGGACGTAGAACGGGAAGCAGAGATTCGAAAATGTCTCCTATTGCTACGGTATAATCATCAATCGACATTGTTCCCAGATCGCGCGGGTCCTGAGAGTATTGTTCGATTTTACCAAGTTGCCCATTATCTCTGTTTCTTCGGGATTTGTTTTTTCTTTTACGGTTAAGAAGATTAGCATACGGTGGAGAAGTCCAAATCAATTTGACACTTTCTTCAGGTAAATATTGTGCGATATTTCTTGCATCATCTTGAATAGCAACTTGGCGAGATGAGCTGAACAACTCAGATTGTTTAATACGATTTGCACAAAGTGTAATATACTTCTCTTGCAAATCAAAACCGATAGCATTACGGTTTGTGTCATTTGCTGCCACGAGTGTTGTTCCACTACCGACAAACGGATCGAGAACAAGTTCTCCTTGATGGGTGAAAAGATCGAGAACCTTTTTAGAAAGCGAAATTGGAAAAGTAGCAGGATGGAGCTCCTTGTCTCTGATATCCCTGCCCTCATAAGTAAATCGCCAAACACCAATTTGGGACTTCAGCCACTCTTTGGCTGACATACAATTGATATTGGTCGGCCCACAATCGCAAGTTCGTGAATGGTTAATGTTTAACTTAGTACGATATTCAGGTGAATCTTCTCGGATTGCAAGTGAAACAGTTTCTTTCTTATATCCCTTTGATCGCTTAGATTTGGTTGTAGTTAATTTCAAGTTAATTTGACCTTAAATGTTTGATTCAATATAAGAAAATTTCATCGCTGATTTAACTATCACAACTGAATTCTAAAAAGTAGACAGGTAGGCTTACCCCTTCAACAGCTCCCGTAGCACATACTGCAATATACCATCATTCTTGTAGTAATCAACCTCCATCGGCGTGTCGATGCGGCAGATAGCGGTGAAGGATGTAGATGCTCCGTCTTGACCTCGTACTGTTACCTTAAGTTTCTTGCCGGGGCGGAGATCGCTGGCTATGCCTTCTACGTCGTACGTCTCGAAGCCGGTAAGCTTGAGTGTCTCACGATTCTCTCCATCCTCGAACTGCAATGGCAACACTCCCATTCCGATGAGATTGCTGCGATGAATGCGCTCGAAGCTTTCTGCAATCACGGCTTTAACTCCAAGCAATCGAGGACCTTTTGCCGCCCAATCTCGTGAAGAGCCTGAGCCATATTCTTTCCCTGCAATGACAACGAGCGGTACATTTTCTTGTCTGTACTTTACCGATGCGTCGTAAATGGATATCGGATCCTTTGTAGAAGGATGGATTGTCCATCCTCCTTCTGTACCGGGTGCGAGAAGATTCCGCAAACGTATGTTAGCAAACGTTCCACGCATCATCACTTCGTGATTACCTCGCCGTGCTCCATACGAATTGAAGTCCTTTGGATCCACGCCATTCTCAATCAGATACTTCCCAGCCGGACTTATTGCTGAGATCGAGCCTGCTGGCGAGATGTGGTCTGTCGTTACTGAATCGCCAAGAACTGCAAGTACTCTGGCACCATGAATATCCTTTAGCGGCTGAGGCACAGAGGGCATATCCTCGAAGAAGGGAGCGGCTTTGATATATGTCGATTGTTTATCCCACACGTATCGGTCGCCAGCTGGCACAGGCAGCGTCTTCCAATGCTCGTCTCCCTGAAAGACATTCGCATACTGGCGTTGGAACATCTCTGACTTAACGCAGGAGCGAATAGTATTTTCAACTTCAGATGGAGGGGGCCAGATATCTTTAAGATAGACAGGTTTACCATCATTGTCTGTACCAAGAGATTCATTCTGAATATCAAAATCCATTGTTCCTACTAAAGCATACGCTACTACTAAGGGTGGAGACGCAAGGTAATTAGCCCGCACATGTGAATTAACTCTACCCTCAAAATTCCTATTCCCGGAAAGCACCGAAACTGCTACGAGATCATTTGCTTGTATTGCATTAGCTATAGGTTCTGGTAAGGGACCGCTGTTTCCTATACAAGTTGTACAACCATAGCCCACAAGATTAAATCCGAGTTTGTTGAGCGGCTCTGTCAGTTTTGCTTCATTCAAGTAATCAGTCACTACTTTTGAACCTGGAGCTAAACTTGTCTTTACCCATGGCTTACTTGTTAAACCTTTTTCTACAGCCTTCTTTGCAAGCAATCCCGCCGCGACCATGACCGAAGGGTTCGAAGTGTTCGTACAGCTTGTTATCGCGGCGATGACGACAGAACCGTGAGTGAGATCAAACTCAGTGCCATTCTTTCTTACGTGTACTGTTCGCTTCAAAGCTTCTACTCCATCATGTCCCTGAGTAGCAACTTCAGTATTACCACCTTCTTCAATCCATTTGGTTGCTGATTCCTTATTGACTTGTGCTCCCTTAGCTTCTAACATCTCTACCAATGCCTTGCGGTACGAAGGTTTTGCTTGAGAGAGTGCAACGCGGTCTTGGGGGCGTTTTGGTCCAGCAAGACTTGGCTCGACGGTAGAGAGATCTAGTTCGATGATATCGGAAAAGCTTGGTTCGACAATCTCAGGAGAATGAAACATTCCCTGTTCCTTGTAATACATCCCAACTAAATATACAATTTCTTTCTTTCTTGCGGTAAATTGTAAGTAGTTAATTGTTTCTTTATCAACAGGAAAATAGCCCATAGTTGCACCGTACTCTGGTGCCATATTAGCAATCGTTGCGCGGTCGGCTAAAGAAAGTGAGGCGATCCCTTGACCATAAAACTCGACAAATTTACCTACGACTCCCTTCTTCCGTAGCATCTGGGTAACAGTTAAAACAAGATCGGTTGCTGTTGCTCCCGGTTGTATTTTCCCATAAAGCTTAAAGCCAATCACTTGGGGAATGAGCATGGAGATTGGTTGCCCAAGCATAGCGGCTTCTGCCTCAATGCCGCCTACTCCCCATCCTAACACGCCAAGCCCGTTAATCATCGTCGTGTGGGAATCCGTGCCAACCAAAGTATCAGGATAAGCATATATTTCACTATTTTCTGATTTAGTAAAGACTACTTGAGCAAGATACTCAAGGTTGACTTGATGGACGATGCCCGTATCGGGGGGAACAACACGGAAATTCTTGAATGCCTGCTGGCTCCAGCGGAGAAAAGCATATCGCTCTTTATTGCGTTCAAACTCTTTTTCTGAATTATGAATGAATGCCATCGTCGTTCCATATTCATCGACCTGCACAGAATGGTCGATAACGAGGTCGACTGCCTGCAAAGGGTTGATCTTTTTAGGATCCCCCCCCATCTTCACCATTGCATCGCGCATAACGGCAAGATCAACAGCACATGGAACGCCTGTAAAATCTTGTAACAGTACACGTGAAGGCATGAATGAAATCTCTTTATTAGGAGTTGCCTTTGCTTTCCAATTGATTAACGCCTCAATATCTTCTTGCTTCACATTAACCCCATCCTCGTATCGTAAAAGATTTTCGAGGAGTATTTTCAGCGAAATAGGAAGGTGTTCTATTGCTTGCTGATTCTTCAGTTCGTTTAGTGAATAATACGCATACGACTGAGAACCTGCCTGTAGAAATTTTTTAGTTTTATAGCTGTTGTGAGAATTCATGTGTGCTCTAAAGTTCTTTAGTAAAGTGTGTTGAATGCCATCGAAGTATAAATTTCGATTATAATGTATAAAAAAACCTATAAGAAAAAAAATAGGTCGATAACCATCATCGACCTAAAAAGCCACACGTTTCTTGTACTGAAAAAGAGTATCTATTTGTTTTCTTCAAACTTCAATGATGCAGAGTTCATACAATAGCGTAAACCCGTAGGGGCAGGACCATCATCAAACACATGGCCTATATGCGCATCACAATGTGCACACATGACTTCAGTACGACGCATGAAGTTACTGTTATCCTCTTCTTCCTTCACATTTTTCTTGAATATAGGATTCCAAAAACTGGGCCAACCCGTACCGGATTCAAATTTCGTATCTGATGTGAAAAGATCGTTACCGCAGCATACACACCTGTAGACACCCGACTTATGGTTATCCCAATACTCTCCAGTGAAAGCGCGTTCAGTGCCTTTCTTACGAGTAACCTCATACTGTATTGGCGTTAATTCCTTTTTCCATTCTGCATCTGTCTTTGCCACTTTTCCCATCATAATAAGCCTTTATAAGCTGAGCGAGATATTAACTCATCTCTAACATGCGCTCGATAGGTAGCGCCGCTCGTAGAATAAGTTCATCACTCAGCATTATTTCAGGCGAACGATTCTTCATGCAGAGATATAATTTCTCCATAGTGTTGAGCTTCATATACGGACATTGATTACATGCACAGCTTTCCTCGGGCGGCGCAGGAATAAACAATTTTTCCGGACATGCCTTTTGCATCTGATGAATAATGCCAGCCTCAGTAGCAATGATAAATTCTTTGTCTGAACTTTGCTGTACAAATCGAAGTAACGCGCTTGTAGATCCAATAAAGTCGGCTTGATTGAGAACAACTTCTTCGCATTCAGGGTGAGCGATCAGTTTTGCAAACGGATAGAGCGACTTAAGGTGAATGAGTTTACGATCGCTAAACGTTTCGTGAACAATACAGGTTCCCTGCCAGAGTAACATGTCTCGTCCTGTTTTCTTGATAAGATACTTTCCAAGGTTGCGATCTGGTCCGAAAATGATCGGGTTGTTCTCAGGAATTCGGCGAATAATCTTTTCCGCGTTACTCGATGTACATATGATATCACTCAATGCTTTTACCTCTGCAGAACAATTGATGTACATGACAACAGTATGGTCTGGATGCTGGTCTCGGAATTGTTTAAACAACGGCGCAGGGCATCCTTCAGCAAGAGAACATCCAGCATTAAGATCGGGTAATAGGACCTGCTTCTTTGAGTTAAGGATCTTTGCAGTCTCTGCCATGAAATGTACGCCGGCAAAGACTATAACATCCGCATTTGTAGTAGCGGCGCGCTGGGACAATTCAAGACTATCGCCTACAACATCAGCCAAATCTTGAATCTCTGAATCCTGATAGTAATGCGCAAGAATGACCGCATTCAGCTCCTTCTTCAGGCGCAGTATCTCATCCTCCAAATTTACAGGAATTGCTTCAATTTGAGGTGCTTCCTGCTCTGCAATATTTGTTTCTGTTTCGAACATTGTCTCTTAAAGATACTCAATAGCAATGTGAGTTTCAATTCCTGTGTAACTCCTGAATAATCAATTCTACAATATTATAAACCTCATCAACAGTGATGGAGTCGATATTTTTATTCTCAGTTGATATAAAACGATTCTTTTTGCCAACAGGTGCCCATTGTAGAGGATCTGTTGGTCCGAAGAGTGAAAGCGTACTAACGGATGTCCCACCAGCAACGTGCATAATACCCGTATCATTAGAAATGAAGATATCTAACTGATCAATAATTGCTGCAACAGTTCGAATAGGTTCATTCTCTATAACAATATAGTGACATCGTAAGTGTTGTTTGATTTGCTGCAGACACTCCTTATCCTTTAACCCCGCCGTGATAATGATTCCTGCATTATTCTCCTTAGATAGTTTATTTGCAATAGTAGCAAACTTCTCTGCTGACCAGCGATTCTTTTCCTTACCTGCTCCGGGATGCATTCCTACAAGCAACGGATGCTTTAATCTTAAAGGAGCTAGCTTTGTTTGCGCTGATTGAATTTCTTGTTTAGTTAATCCTATCTTACAAGAAAGATCGTCCGTTGTTACATGCAACAGCCTAAGAATATCTATATTACGAAGCGTCTGATGTCGACGAGAATCCTTGGTCCAATCTAAAGGTAGCGTTGCAGTGAAACAATAGGTACTGGAGTTTCGTTTACCTTCAATTGATTCGGGTCCTAGGCGAATAGTCGCTCCTGAAAGCCATGCAATGAAATTGCTAGTAGTAGAAATAGAAACAGTTACAGGTACTACAGCTATATCATATCGTTTTGATCTGAGTTTACGGATAAATGTCAAAAGGTTAAAGATATTAGGGAGAAAAGCCTTTTTGTCATAATTTAATACTTCATCGATGTAGGGATGATGTAGCATAATCTCATAATTCACATGACTTGCAACAAGAGTGATCAAAGCTCTAGGGAATTCTGTATGTAAAGCTCTCAGTAGCGGAATTACGCACAACATATCTCCAAGTTGATCATGCTGTCGTACAACGAGGATGTTTTGTACTTCCTCTTTAATCACTTCTCTGATGATGACTGTGTGTCAGCAGATGATTGTTTGGTGATATCCTCAAACTCTGCATCTTGAACATGCTGAAAGGATGATCCACTCTGGCGAATAGTATTTGAGCTTGGTGGTGTGTGCCGTTGCGTAGGGGTGAAGAGAGATCTAAGAAGTTTCCACACAACAAAAAAGAAAATTGTCCAGAGAATAAACCGAATCATATCCAAAATCCTACGGCTTGGAAACGGCTGGATTGTAATACTCAACTGGAGCTTTGTTCGGTCGGAAGATTTCGTACATTAAATCGTCAAGATGTTCGGGATTGTGAACAAAATCAATTTGCGATGCGTTAACGATTAACAATGGTGCAGCTTTGTATCTAAAAAAGAAATAATTATATGCTTCATTTAAGTCACGAATATACTGTTCAGACATATTGCGCTCAATCTCTCTGCCGCGCGAGTGTATATTCGTCATAAGCCGGCTGACATTACTTTGAATATACACAACGAGATCAGGCGTCGGGACTGTATGTTCAATGGCAGTCAATAGGTTTTCATATAACTTTAACTCGTCGTCTTCGAGATTAAGATACGCGAAAATTTTATCCTTTTCAAAAACATAATCCGTCACTAAAAATCGATGAAAAAGATCTGCTTGATGAAGTTCTTGCTGCTGCCGGTACCGGCTTAAGAGAAAAAATATTTGAGTTTGGAATGCGTAGTGCTCTTGATCTTCGTAGAATTTGGGTAGAAAGGGGTTTTCCTCAAATCGTTCAAGAACAAGTTTTGCCGACAATTTTTCTCCGATAATTTTTGCGAGACTTGTCTTTCCTGCACCAATCACGCCTTCAATTGCTATATGTCTAAGCTCTGATTGTTCAATCAGAGATTCTAACGATTGCCTCATGAAAAATAAATAAGTGTAATAATCTATCCTAAAGTTTTAATGATGTTTTTATAACTTTGTTCTTGTCTGGGCATTGTTGAAGTAGAGTGCCTATTGTTTCCCCGAAAACGGGATGCATAAGAGTAGATGCAATGTCATTCAGGGGTGCTAGAGCAAATTTTCTAGTTGTTAGGTCAGGATGCGGTACTTCTATTGTATGCCCAAGATGTTCTTCGTAATAGTAATTGTTATATAGCAAGATATCAATGTCTATCTCTCGATCTTTCATATGAGTATGTGGAGATCTTCCAAGTTTCTTTTCTAAATTTTTAAGCTTGTGCAGCAACTCAGGAGGCTCTAATGAAGTTTCAATTTCTACAGCTGAATTAAGAAATTCATGTTGTGACGACATCCCATATGGCTCTGTTTGATATACAGGAGAAATAGCCTTTACCAAAGCAATATGTCCCAGTTCACTGAGTGCATGTTTAAGGTGTTGAATGCGGTCACCGATATTAGAGCCAAGCCCCAGAAATACCCGATACATGTTATCGTCGATCTTCTGTGACTTCTACTTCTACATAGTCTACCACACCCTTCACAGGAGGGTGTGGTTTCCTTACTTTTACTGTAACAATTAATGACGAAGGAAATTCGTTTAATATTCCTTTAGCAATCGTGTTCGCTAATGCCTCCACAAGGTAATACTTCTTTGCAGTAATACATTTATGTACGAAGGCATACACTGCTTCATAATCAATTGTTTGCTTCAGGTTATCATGAGTAATCGCTGATGAAAGATCTGCACGGATTTCAATGTCAACTTCGAACTTGCCGCCGAGATTCTGCTCATCAGTTGCGACGCCATGGTACGCATAAAACGAAGCATTTTTTATTCTGATAATATCCTGGGAGTGCATAGAAAAAAAGAAGCTTTGAGAATATAGGACTTTCCTGTGTTAGAGTCAAGAAAAAAGCTTACAACCAGCTTATGCTTTGTTTTCCAACTTTGCCCATGTATCACGCAACGTTACTGTACGATTGAATAGAAGTTTTTCAGGCATAGATTCTTTATCCACACAAAAATACCCCATTCGTTCAAACTGAAAGCGATCCATAGGTTTTACCTTCGCAAGGCAAGGCTCCAGTTTACAATTCGTCAGCGTTTCAAGTGAATTGGGATTAATAAGATTTTCCCAATTTTCTCCGCTTGGGTCTTCGGTAGTAAAAAGTCTGTCATATAATCTCACCTCAGCCCGAATTGCATGTTCAGCAGACACCCAATGGATTGTTCCTTTAACTTTTTTCTGACTCTTGACCGTACCGCTTCTTGTATCAGGATCATAGGTGGAATGTAATTCTACAATCTCTCCAGTTGAAGAATCTTTGATAACATCGACACATTTAATAATATAGGCATAACGTAATCTAACCTCTGCCCCGGGAAATAATCGGAAATATTTTGGTGGTGGAGTTTCCCGGAAATCATCGCGTTCTATATAAATTATTTTCGAAAATGGTAGTGTCCTGGAACCCATGCTCTCGTCTTCTGGGTTATTTACAGCCTGTAGCTCTTCAACCTGATTGTCAGGATAATTATCGATAATAACCTTTAATGGTCGTAACACAGCCATGACGCGTGTGGCACGTTTATTCAAATCTTCACGAATACTATATTCAAGCAATCCGACATCAATCATGCTTTCACGCTTTGCTACACCAACGAGATTTGCAAAAGCACGGATAGATTCTGGTGTATATCCGCGTCTGCGTAATCCTGATATCGTGGGCATGCGTGGGTCATCCCACCCGTTCACATAACCTTCTTCAACGAGCTGTAGAAGCCGCCGTTTGCTCATCATCGTATAACTTAAATTCAGTCGTGCAAATTCTATTTGTTGAGGACGATATATTCCTAATTCATTGATAAACCACTCATAGAGAGGTCGATGGTCAGCAAACTCGAGCGTACAGATAGAATGCGTAATATGCTCAATTGAGTCAGACTGTCCATGAGCCCAATCATACATGGGATAGATATACCATGTGTCTCCAGTACGATAATGAGAGGCATGCAAAATCCTATACATCACAGGATCACGCATATTGAGATTGGGAGAAGCCATATCGATCTTAGCTCGGAGTGTTTTTGAGCCATCCTTAAACTCTCCCGTTAGCATACGTTCAAACAAATCTAAATTTTCTTCCATAGAACGATTGCGGTATGGACTCTCCTTCCCCGGCTCGCTTAATGTTCCCCTATACTGTCTTATCTCATCAGCGTTGAGATCACAAACATATGCCTTCCCTTTCTTGATGAGTTGTATCGCATACGCATGCAGTTGATCAAAATAGTCTGACGCATAATATTCCCGATCACCCCAATCGAATCCAAGCCATTTAACATCTTCTTTAATCGATTCAACATATTCAACTTCTTCTTTTGTTGGATTGGTATCATCGAAGCGAAGATTACAATGTCCCTTATAGCCGTTAGCAATGCCAAAATTTAAACAAATAGACTTCGCATGACCGATATGCAAATACCCATTTGGTTCAGGAGGAAAACGCGTATGAACATTACCTTGATACTTATTTGTACGAATATCCTCATCAATGATCTCACGGATAAAGTTCGTTGTCTCAGGGGACTTGTTATGATTAGTACCATCTGGTGGCACAGAACTGTTCTTAATTATTGATGTCATTTGATACTTTCGATAGCAGAATGGATTCTTTTTACGCATTCATCTCTACCCAATATGTATAAGATATCGTATAATCCTGGTCCTCCACCAACGCCTGAAACAGCTAAACGTGTTGCGTGAATGAGTTGGCTATGACCAATTTTTAATTGTTCGGTAGTTTTATGTAATGCTGCTTCATAATCTTGCTTACCTGGATTAGACAGCTCAGCGAAAGTGTTAATCAGCGCTCGCAATTGATTAGGAGTATCTTCCTTCCATCTTTTTCTTACTACTTCCTGATCATAGGTAGTTGGTGGCTCAAAAAAATACGCTCCATTTGTAACATAATCGCAGATAAATTGACCGCGTTCTCTCATTACCTGTATAATTTTTAGAAGATACTCATTACTAAAATGTATATTGCCATATTTTGATTGGGCAAGGCAATCTTTCAGCATCGATAGAACTTCTATATCTGACTTTTTTCTAAGATGTTCAAAGTTTAACCAGTTTAATTTATCAAGATTAAAAATAGCGCCAGCCTTATTAACACGTTCAAGGGAAAACTGTTGCACTAATTCTTCCATCATGAAAAACTCTTGTTCTGTGCCCGGATTCCATCCAAGCATTGCTACAAAATTTACTAACGCTTCTATTAAATAACCTTTTGTTTTGTAATCTTCAACTGCCACATCTCCTTGTCGCTTACTCAACTTGGATCTATCCGCATTTAGTAGAAGCGGCAAATGCGCAAATGTAGGCAACTCCCATGCAAAATTTTGATAGAGAAGTACATGCTTTGGCGTACTCGAAAGCCATTCTTCCCCTCGAATAACATGAGTAATGTTCATCAAATGATCATCAACAACATTAGCAAGGTGATAGGTCGGATATCCATCGGACTTCAGTAGCACCTGATCATCTATTTGGGTGCTCTCAAATTCCACATCATCACGAATAATATCATGGAACTTAACAGTATATTCATCAGGAATTTTCATCCTTACAACGTATGGCAACCCTGAAGCTATGTTTTTCTTAATCTCATCTTGAGTCAATCTGAGGCAATGACGATCATATTTAGGAGAAGCACGCATTTTTTCTTGTTGCTTGCGCATTTCGTCAAGTCGTTCAGGAGAACAAAAACAACGATACGCTGTACCATTTCCAATCAATAATTCTGCGTGTTGTTGGTAAATCTCCAGCCGCTCAGATTGAATGTATGGACCATAAGCCCCGCCTTTAATCGGACCCTCATCATATTCGAGTCCTGCCCATGCTAATGTTTTAATGAGATTATCTACAGCACCTTCAACGTATCTATTACGATCTGTATCTTCAATACGGAGAATGAACACGCCATCATGTTTCCGGGCAAATAAATAATTATATAAAGCTGTCCTGAGCCCGCCAACATGAAGAAACCCTGTTGGACTCGGTGCAAATCTGACGCGAATATGTTTATTATCGAGCATTGATATGAAATAAAAAATCCCCGATGGTCGGGGACAATACATCGTTTCAGCAAGCGGAGAGGGAGAGATTTGAACTCTCGGTACAGGTTAACCCCGTACGGCGGTTTAGCAAACCGCTGGTTTAAGCCACTCACCCACCTCTCCGTGAGTCATCGCCTAAGAATAATTCTGAAGAAATGTACAAATTTCTCCTCTGAGTTGCAACTGCCTAATACAACGCATTCACCCTTTGCTTCTCAACATCATCGATCCACCGCTTGTACAACATGCGCTCTTGAAACTCGAGTACCGGCGTGTAAGTGTACATAGAGTTTGTCCAATGTTTCTTTCTATTAGGCATAAATCTAACGATAAGCGAATCGTAGGTCCACTCCGTGTTGACTGTATCAAGTGAAAAGTCTCCAACATGATTGGAATACTTTTCTTGGACTGCTTGATTAAAATTCTTGTATTCTATATCGAGCATTTGCGAATAGTACAACGTGATAGTTTGTACAGTGTCTCTATATAATGTAAACTGAATCTCATCGATTCCCCTGAACACTCCTTCGCGGTCATTTTGGTTAGTGCGCCATACACATTTTTTTACAATTGGATCACTGCTTGAGCAGCGCAGCATATTGAGTTTGCTGGACAATTGCTCATGTGTTAAATAAAAAGTGATGCCTGCAAAGTTAACAGAACTTGGTGAGAGTGACGTACGAGTTTCGGACTTTTGTACCTTCCTCTTACATGAGGTTTCTGCAAAGAGTAAGCTAAGGGATATGCACAGCAAAATGATATTTTTCATTAAAAGGCTAAGGAATGTTTTTTTGGATATAATTTAAGCCCTTGTAAGGAAATTGTCAATGGAGGATGTAGTATACATCATCTCAAAAAGATACTACTTCCCTTCCTTCACCTTTGCATCTTTAAACTTTTGTAACTGCTTCCAGTAGCCATCATTTGCTGGATCTTTAGCAACAAGCTGAGATTCTATGGCAATGGCTTCGTCGTAATGACCGAGACGGAAATGGCACTCAGCAAGGGTATCCATAATGTTGAGCTTATCAGGTGCAAGCCTCACGGCACGCTTGGCAAGGTCTAATGCGCGAACGTTGTCGATGTTATTAGTCGCAAGCGTCCAAGCAAGGGAGTTGAGCACGTCAGGGTCATCGGGCTTTTCCTTGAGCAACGCATTGACAGAACTGACAATTTCTTGCGTGATCTGTCGTGAAGCAATGTAGTTTCTCTTCTCATTAAACATATCAATCGAACGCATCTGCACATCGAGGAGAAACGTTTGCTCCCATAATTTATACAATCTTCGAAGCTCAATGAGCGGCATGGGGTTGTCATCAACACGTATATCAACAAACCGATCGTTAAAGCCGGAGTATCCACCCTTTTCTCTCACAACAAGCAATGCCGCAGATTGTCGACCGCGCTTATCACCTCCAGCATATTCACCCGCTTCAAGCGCACTCAGTAATCGCTCAGCAAGTGAACCTGTCGAAAACTCGAACGTGCGAGCCATAGCTTTTACCACACCTTCACCAGCGAGGATATTTCCTTGAACACTATATCCTCTTCCAGTGATATGACCCGCATATTGCTGGCATCCTGAGCCCGTATACGCAAAGGAATTTCCTTGCGCATCAACCATACCTACCTGCCTCATGTTAGCATTAGAATCAGCCTTGACGAGTGCGTCGATGATGATTTGTGGGATTAATCCTTGTCCCATTAACTGCAAGCCCTCAAGACCGTAATTGGTGTTTGCCCATGCTTGCGTAGCTATTGCACCCACGCCTGCTTTTGCATATGGGACAACCGCACCAACTCCGAGAAACTTCGATTGCACTGCAATGCCTAAATCGCCGGTTATGGAATCCCACCCAACAATCGAGTATGTTGCAACAACATGTTGTTGAGCACTGGTAATCGTCGTACCAACAAGAAATAGGAAAATGAAATGAAGTATCTTCATACAACCTCAAAATTAATTACATGTAGTCTGAGTGGAGAGTTTGAACCTGCGAACAACTTTGTTTCCGGTATCGGCAATGTATAATGTGCAGTCGTTAGAAAATGCAATACCGCTTGGATTTTTTAGCCCCGGAAAAATGTTGGACTGAGTTTTGTACTTGCCAAGGGATTCCGTTTTAAATCTGCCATTGCGGTCAAATTTGATGACGCTATCAAGCTGGGAATCAACAACAAAAAATTCTCTTCGTCGTCGATCAAAAGCTATCCCGGCTGCATTTTGAAAGCGGTACGGGCGGACAAAATCTGATCCGCGTTGCTCTGGTTTAGATGGGTCATATTTTGGTATCCAGCCCTGAAAATCCGGAGTACTTTGATAAATCATCCATGTGGCGCCATAGGCTATGCCTTCACTTTTCTGTGTGAGAACAAAGTCTCTGCTTGATGGAAAAACCAAAATACTCGTAGGATTTCTGATGTCAGTAATCGCTGTTCCACCTGAAGGCCTAGTAATAAGATCTCCAATCGGTGTAATAAAATTATCTTTTTCATTAAACAAGAGTACACGTGCATCAGGATCAACAAAGCTGCTGTTATCAGGGCCCGTTCTTGCAACGAGATACCCGTTCCCCGGCAAAATACCTATGCCTGAAAATCTTCTTTGCGGTCGTCCCGGCTCTTGCCATACGATGCGCATATGGGCACTATCCAAATTATGATTTGCATAGTACGATGTATCTCTTCTCACAACAGTAATCGATGTATCACCAGTCGATGAATTTATTATCGTGTCTATACGAGATATATATGTCGTATCAAATCTCGCAAGGAATATTCGATAGATAGCACCGATGGTATCTACGCCATTAGGTGCAATTGTCTCACCTCCTATATAGAGATCGAGTTTTGAATTTTGTACGATAGAAATTGGGTGAAGAATTGTTCGTGTTTTCAAAACAGATCCGCCTGCATCCATCATAACAATTTGATTGCGATCATAGTCGGCAACGTAAATCAATTGATCGTTGCCAACGGTCATGGCTCGCGGGCTTTCAAAACCGCCGAATGGCGGGAATATCTCCACATAATTAGTATCACCGATGACTGTCGATTGTCCGGGATCAGGTAATATAGCAAGATTAAACTTTTCCTCACAGCCAAGCAGTACTATAACTACAATGAAGGTGATACTGAAAAATATATTCGAGATTGATTTCATTCTCAAAACGATACACTTAAAGAAATTCTATGCACACTTCCGAGTAAATTAAAATTTGCATACGCATAGTCTACATTAACTTGCCTGTCAGCAATTGGAGTTGCGACACCGATACCAAATGTTACGTCATTAGAACCTGTGTTGTCCCGCCCAAACAGAGGCTGGCCGATTGTTCGCTTAACCCCTGTTCGTAGCCAGAGCCATTTTTCCCATTGATATTCTACACCTAAATGAATATTCTCAGCATTATCATTGGGATGATTAAGCTCTATGGATGTTGTAATGCGCTGGTTGTCCGTTTGCATCGGTTCTATAGCAAAACCGAGTTTAAATTGTGTCGGCGGAGAAAATGATTGAAAAGAAGATACGGTTTGCCCGTTTTCAAGCACAACTTCGCCGGATGGAGATACATCGCCACCAAAGTTAGAAACAACGACAGCAAACCGTGAAGACCCTATGCCTGTCCAGTAGAAAGTTCCTATATCTACCATTAATGCATGTATATTGAGAACATCTAGCGTCTCTACAACATAACGTACTGTTACGCCGAAGCTAAACTGATCTGTCATTTTTCTGCTGTAGCTTAATCCTAGTGCAATATCACTGAATGAAAAATATTCACCCGTACCAAATGGCTGAGTCGTTTTTGTAATTTGCATGTCTTCAGTCTGAAGAGAAGTGATTGCAAAACCAACCGCATCATTAGAGGAAAGATGATATGCTCCTCCCAGAAATTCATGTCTGACATCTACAACATATTCGGTATGAGAAACTAAAATCTGGTTCTCTGAAAACTGGGTAAGTCCGGCCGGGTTCCAATATAATGCTGATGCGTCATTCGCGATAGCAATGAACGATTCTCCGAGTCCAACCCCTCGTGCCCCAACTCCAATTTTTAAAAATTGTAAAGCAGATATACCAGCTCGCTGTCCTCCAAGATTTGGTATAAGTTGAGCGAATGTTTGAGGAGATGAAATCGGCAATACGATCAGCAATAAAAGTGCAATATATGTTTTTCGATATCTCATCATTAAAACCTAAATGCCAAGCCCATTTTATATGTTCGCGGGGTTAAGTAACGAGCAGGGTTGTAAGGATATGGATCAACAGGATACGTCAAATCTGGGTATAACGGATCGTTCACTGCTGGAGACGGATACTGAGTAGGATCACCATATTCATAGGCACGGCCGGTCACAGGATTGATAATTTGGGAATTTTTCTTATCCAGCAAGTTTTGTACTTCAAGAGAAAAAACCAATTTCCCGATTCCTAGATCAAAGAATTTCTCTAAATTCAAATCAATATAGAACCACGGTTCTGCTACTTCGGACAGAGGATGCTTGTAATCCGGTGTGTAGAGTGGTCTTCCACTTGCTGCATCATAACCAATCAGTAGTTGTTTTGTATAGCGTTTTCCCGACTGATAAAAGAAACGTGTGAAAATATTGTAATCGTCAAGAATTCCTTCTCCAAATCCAAAGAAGGGTTTATTTTTCTTGGAAGTAAAATTCATATTTAAGCTAATCTGTAATGGACGGTCAAAAACGGCAGGAACTTCTTTGATGTTTTCTTCGAGTCCTTGCTGCAAATTGAACACGGCTTCGTCGGCGGCAGAGCTTTTTCCTGTAGCAATTGAATACGACCCACTGAATGTGCCTCGAAACCAACCACCAATTCTTGTTTTGTATTCAACTTCTACCCCGCGTACGCGGCTATAATCAAGATTAATATATGTTGTATATGTGCCGCCAGAAAAACGAGTGCGCGGTACACGTACTTTTCGCGCTGTGATATAGTCAAATATATCTTTGTAGTACGCTGTTATCGTAAGAACATCTCCCTCGCTGAGCTGATTGCGCAAGCCAAGCTCATAGGATACCGTCGTTTCAGGATTTAAGTTAGGATTACCTATCGTCTGAAATGTTGAACGTGCACTTGTTCGCGTTAATTTGGAATATACAAACTGTGGCCTCGGCAGCTTCGAAAAATGTCCGTACGAGAAAAAGAGCGTTTGATTATCCGAAACCGGGTGTGATATTCCTAGACGCGGGCTGATACGAGCTTTTGCGCGCTGCCCGAAGAAACTAAATGTTTCATCAAAATATGCTTTCTGGATTGCTGATGAGACATTGATTGAATCTGATGGGCGCTCTAATGTTCGATCAACGTATTTTCCCGGAAACCAATAATCAATGCGCACACCAAAATTCAAGATCATCCCTTTAAGTATGATATTATCTTGTGCATATAAAGCGCCTAACGCTGGGTTCACACGATAAATATCATAATTCAAGCCAAGGGGTTTGAACCATGGAGAAACTATATCTACCATTTGAAAATTCTGAAATCTCATCTCGATTCCCGTTTTAAACTTATGTTTCTCAGTAAAGTTATTCGTGAGATCGCCTTTGTAGGTATATTCACTAATGTAATGATCGCGCCATCGGGTCGGATTTCCAATATCATAAAACCCATCGCCTGGAATAATACCGATAGTATCACGATCAAGGTTGTAATATTCTACTGGCAAGGTAATGATATCCTTTGGCTCATTGTATTGATCGAAGTACTTTCCATTTGCATCGCCACGTACATGAGCCGTGTACCGGCTGAATCGAATTTCGTAGAATGTCTTTGAACTCAACGTATGAGTGAACGATAGCGAGTGTTGAATATTGCGTTGTGTGAAGGTATTGGCGCTGTCCGGAATATTTTGAAAATCAAATTGATAACCGGGATTAGCTTCAACGCGTTCAAGGGTTGCCTGCACCGTTTGAGAATTTTGATCAACAGTGATCGACGAAGTATACCCGTAGGAAATCTTCATCGTTGAGATTGGTCTCCATGTCAGCTTGGAAAGCCACGACCAATTATTACTTCGACGCGGTGCAAGAGCTAATGAAAACGGAATAGAAATTTGATCACCGATTAATGATGAATACAACTGGTTTGGCACCCGCACATCATACCCTACAGGTGCTCCATCAATAATACGCTCTACCCATCTGGTATATCCATCGGTGAAATTTCCATAGAACGTACCAAAGAAACTAATATTGCCAGGAATTTTTATCCCTACAGAAGGAAGAACATATGAAGTGAGCGGTTCGGGACCGCTTAAACTTAATTCATAAATGTCCGAATTTGCATTCGATCGCGAATTGTTATTAAAACTAAAATGATCTCGTTTGTAACCAATAGACCCATTATATATTTTTGCGCCTTCTTTGGTTGTAACATTGACAACTCCTGATGTGGCTTGTCCATATTCTGCATTGTACCCTCCCGTAATAACTTCGACTTCCTGGATAGCAGCGGGCGAAAGCTGCAACCCGAAGCCGGTACCTGCAAGAGGGTCTTGAACTGAAACGCCGTCGAGTAAATATGCATTTTCGTATGATCTGCCGCCCCGGATATGAATTTCGTTATCTGCTTGGACAACACCAGCTTGAAGCGAAACAACATCTTGCACATTCTTCACACCGGCTGCATTAATATCTTCACTGTTAATTGAGCGAGTACTTTGTGTCTCTTCAAGATTAAATAATGGTTTCTCGCCAATAATAACTACTTCTTGTCCTAAGCTCAGTACCGTTTCTTCCATTTTTACATCTAATGACGTCGTATCTCCTGCTATAACCTTTATTCCTGTAAATTGGAGGGTCTTATATCCAAGCAATGTTGCCTCAAGTAGATATGTTCCCGGATTGATACTTCGAATTACAAAATTTCCATCGAAATCTGCAGCTGCACCATAATACGTTCCTTTTACTGTTACATTTACTCCGGGTAGGACTTCCTTTGTTTTAGCGTCTATGATTTTTCCTTTGATAATACCTTTCGCTGTCGTCTGAGATGTAGTGACAGACGCCGAAAGCAAAAGGAATGCTGCTAGAATCACCAATAAGGTAAAATGAAGGCGATATTTAAGCTTATGTTTCATCAACTACAATCCAAACTCTTGAAGAATCACTTTCTCTAAAAACATTTTTGCATTGAGTGGATCGCCATTAAGAATATGTAATGGCAAGCCGATAAATACAAAACTTCTCTTACCATCAACACCGGCGCCGTCTATAACACCTACATTGAGTGTTAATTTGGGCTGTGTATCCCAATTCACGCCGCTATTGTTACTTGCAATGATAACACCCCCAGTACTTACTCCCCAACCTTGTGTACTATTGCTAAAACTAATATCATTGATTGCTTGCCCGCCAGTGGTAAATGTCATGCCGCTGTTTTGAGGTACCCATGATCCTCCACCATCGGTTGTCTGATAAACTAAACCATTTGTTCCAGATACCCATCCTGTATTTTCGTCAAGAAAGAATAATGAACGAAGTTCGTTCGACGTAATATTGGAATAAAAAAGCCATGTATCTCCTGCATCTGTAGAACGTAGAACTGTACCCGCTGCACCAACAGCATAAACATTGGCGCTATTTACAAATTTAGCAGTGTTGAGTTGTCTACTTGTTATACTAGGAACTAAACTCCAACTTGCACCGCCATTTGTCGTCTTAATGATAAGTCCGCTATCACCAACTGCCACGCCAATATTTGCATCATATAAATCTACAGATCGAATGTTCTTAGCGGTTCGACTATTAGGTGAATTCCATGAAGTGCCTCCATTTGTTGTCCGAATAAGAAGCCCGTTTGTACCAACAATGATGCCGTGAGTTTCAGAGCTAAAATCAATACCAAGTAAATCTTCAAAAGTGATTACAGAACGGTCAGACCATACAGATCCACCATCATTCGTTCGAAGGATGACACCGTCTTCACCAGCAACTAAACCGTTATTTTGATCGAAGAAGTGAATAGCATTAAATACTAGTGTAGTTCCGCTTTTCTGATGTTGCCAGCTTTGTCCACCATTATTAGAATTAAGTATCACCCCATTTACGCCACATACCCATACTGTAGTCCCAACTGATGCAACACCTTTCAAATCGCTAAGCACTGGTGAATAAACGTAACGTTTTGGAATTCGAGAATCATCCTGTATATGGTAAATATATTTGGCATCTGGCCTGCGATAGATTGGACGCATAAACACAGAATAATTTGCTTGAGGAGGAGTTGTTCCACCAAACGTCAAACTTGGATAAATATTTCCCACTTCTGTTGAATCCGAATATAATTGGAAATTTACCGGTATTCGAGTATCACCCAGTCTTGGGAGTAATCCTCCACTAAGGGACAATGAACTGACACTATCAATAGGCGCAAAATCTTTGAGTGCACCACGGGGATCTGATGAGCTTTCAAACGATGTTGAAAAAATAACCTTGCCTCTATGTGAAGCATCTCGAACATACTGATACAATGGATATTGAGCAACAGCTAGACTGGGGAATTGATCTGTATACCATAACACGATGTCATACAAATGAAGCGTGCTAATAAAAGCTGGGTCGATGAATGGCGATACTAATACGCCAAACTTACTATCTCTCTTCTGCTGAGCATTTAAACCTCGAGATATATTGAGAATATCGTGTTCAATAAATTCCCCACCCTGAACTTCTGCAAAAAGTGTCTGATAGAACGATAACGCTGAGGAACTGTCAGAGAGAATATAATCCGTCACAATCAGAAGTTTCCCTTTGGGCTTTTTTACATACCATTTCCCTGTAGATTGCGGCATAGAGATAATCGGACTTGCATCTCCAGCGATGTCTCGCACTCTAATAAAAAATTTATTTAACGAATTTAGTTTCAAATGAGAGATTGATCCAAGCAAAAGTCGAGTCGTGGCGTATGTACCCGTATAGACATTAGCTTCTACTTCAAAAGAAGCAGTATCACTTTTTTCACGAGGCACAACAAAAGAAATTAATTTCACATTTCCAGGAACAATTAGCCATCGTGTCGGGTCGGTAGAATCATTGAGAGCTATTTCGTAGCGTGCGATTGTTTGGTCGCCGTCAGGATCAGAACCTACCCAAGAAAAAGCAACTGAAGTATACGTCGTTTCTGGCTGCTGCATAATTACTGTCGGGTCATTAGGATTTTGCGCAAACACTAATGATGGGGGCTGATTCAAAAGAGGAAGTGGAAGTCCAGAACCCTGTTTATCAACAGCATCAAGCAATGTCGGAAGTACTTGATCTTCAGGATCAAAGATACCATTAACGTTTTTATCCCAATAAGGAGATGGTATGAATCGAATAACGGCTTGTTCCAGAAGAATATTTTGCAACGTATTATCCACCGCCCGAACCGCCACAGTAAACGTATCTTGTCGGATGAGGAGCGGAAAAGCTATCACTGAATCGTTGCGTGTTGTCCACGTCCATGTTAGTGTATCTGATAGTTGCCCGGACACTGAAAATTTTCCTGTAGCAAGAAGATACCCTTTGACAATACCGTCAGGATCTTCTCCCCACCATCGTATACGCTGTCGGCTGTTTCCCTGTGCAAGGGTAGAATCAGGAAACAGCCAAAGAAATGTTTTAGGTGACTGATTTATAAGCGGTTGATCAGGATGCTCCTTAAAGCAGCCACTAATAAGTATCAAGGAGAATATGACGAATATACTAAACCGTACACGCATGATATTATTTTACTACCATAAACTTACCGCGTTTGATTTCTCCAGTTTCTTTATCTTCTACAGAAAACAGATAGAGTCCTGTGGCAATTGCCTGATCGAAACGAGAAATGAGGTCCCACGCATGCTCACCGCCGGCAAATTGCGCTTCAGTTCCTCTGTCACCATACTGGTTGAACCATTCAATACCCTCACCATTATTTGTTCGTGCATCATGATCAAGAATAGTCACGACATCTCCTGCGAGCGTGTATACTCTGATTTCGCACCGAGCAGGCAAATTGTAGAAATAAATTTTTCTTAATCGTTCTCTACCACCATCCCAATAAGCGTTGACATAATAAGGATTAGGATATACACCTATGGATTTTGAATTATCTGACACAGGAGGCGTTCCCGGAACAACACGATGTAATGAGAGAGCGCTTTCCAAGCTTGGAACAAAATTTGCTGAGTCGCCCCTATCAAAAGCTGAGACTCCATAGATATACTGGAAACCGTTGAGATGGTTGACGCTCTGGCGGTCTGGTGGAAATCTATACCAATAGCGTGTTGCATAAATTGTATCACACTTAACATAACCAGTACTATCAGGATGACAAAAAACGCTATCTGGCTCAAAAGTTATTGGAGAATCTAATATTATTCTACCAAAGCCCGTATTATAGCCAACATTATTATCAGCACGATCAAATTGCCCGACAACTGATAAATTCAGCAAATAATTTTCATGGTCAAGAAAATCTGCTGCTGTGTTCGACCTATATATTTTGTAACCTTCAAAGTCTTTTTGTGCTGTAATAGGATCGATCGACTCTTCTGAGTTAGATTTATCCCAGTACACTACAATGTTCTGGTTCTCAACTTCCACCCTCACCTTCGGGCGACGCGGGGGTGCGGGAAGCAAATACCTCGTAATATATCCATCAGGCTCATATCGTAAACCGAGTTCAGTCGGAGATATTGAATCACGACGAGCGACGTCTTCCCCTGCATCTAAAATATTGTTACCATTCACGTCCTCACCGTTATATGCCTGCTGTGCCCAGCTAATATTGGCATATAACGATTTACGTTGAGTATAGGTATCGTTTCTTGCAGGGTCAGTACCAAATTTTTTAGCACAAACAACTGCAAAGATAACTTCAACAGAATCATTAGGATTCAAGCGCGAATACGGTCCTGTTGACAAAAGATATGTTACATTTTTAGGAGTAATACGTAACGGAGCAATCTTGTCATCAGGCATAGATTGTGTCATTCGTGTATAGCGGCTGAGATAACGATCAGAATTGTAATCATCCGTAGGTGAAAGATATGCCTCATCACCAGTACTTAACCGAAATTGCCATGCATTATAGAAGGTGTTCCGATGAAGCTCATCAAGTGTACTTACTTCCGATGGAAATGGTGTTGATCCAAGGAGTTTTATACCTACATAACTATCTGCTGGCGGTCCACCCGGCTGTCCACTGAAATCAAAAGAATACGCTAAGCGTTGTAACGAATCAAATCCTTGCCCTGTGTAATCAAAATAGCCTGGCGTTCCGGGCCTAACATAACTTGTATTACGAACAACGGCGTTATTCCAAAAACCTACATACACGGAGTCAAGGGTATCTGCGCTTGTATTTGTAATAACGTATCGGAGTATGACAAAAAAGTCTGAAAACGGAAAATTCCATGCATAGCTTTCTTGATGAATGCTAATTCCTAATGGCTGATGATTAAGAATGGAGTCTCCTGTTGTTGGAACGCGGGTGAAACGATCGGTGTAGCTGCACAAAAAATCCTGGTGACTGACAGCAAGAGGACTAAAACGCGATTCTGGTGGGCGATCATCCGAAAGCGTAGATTGCTCGACAATCGAATCTGACTCTAAAGCGTTAAATTCGTTACCTTCACCAAAAGTTCGAGAAGACGAAGAACGATCATTTGCGCCAGTGGAAACAAGTAGCTGGTTGTTGCGAGGATCATTAGGATTCTGTGTCTTAAGCAAGGCGCCGACCCAAATTCCACCCTGATATATATGCTCAATTCTTGAGCCACGTGGGTATTCGCATGAGGGTTGATTAGGCCAGAGACTATTTCGAGTCCCCACTGTGCCAAAATTTGTAATAGTTAATCCGATAATGCCAACACTAGTATACTTTTGCGCATCCAAAGCAATTTTTCTAAAATCCTCAGGATCATTAGAGGCTTTCAGCAAGGTTGTGAAGCTGATAACGTATATCGCTAGTGCACGAAGTATTAGTGAACTCTGAAGTCGCATTAAGTCTATATGAGTTAACAAATTAGAGATGAAAAGAATAACGGGTTTCAATATAAAGTTATTTCTCATCAATATCAAAATAAAATTTTCCATGTAAGTTCGACAGTAAATGCCTAAAATGTTAGGCGGCTTATTACTGACAACTGATAATCATTAGATTCAATCACTGGCTCTGCGAGACACTATTGACTAAAAAAATACTTTAATATGGACTTAGACTGCATGTTAGAATTTTCTAATACTTAATACCTTGACAGTTAGTAGCTAATTCTCTAACATACACTGTTCAATAATTTGCTTTTGCTTAATCCCTATTAGCATTAGTAAGCACGTTGAACCTAACGCTCAGGCAAGCCCCCGACCTGAGCGTTTTGCTTTTATTTCTCCTTCTCTCCATGTTCATCAAGCTAAAATTTATGCGTTTCAATAACTTACATACTTTTTGATTTCAACCGAATTTACTTTATATTTCTTCAAATTAAGTTGGAAAGGTGCAGGAGCGGTTTAACTGGCACGCCTGGAAAGCGTGTGTACCTGAAAGGGTACCGAGAGTTCGAATCTCTCCCTTTCCGCTAAATGTTCGTTGAAGTAACACGAACAAATATTTACATTCCTTTTTCAACGACTCTAGTGCGATATCCATCATACATATTTTTGATGATATTTGGCGCAACGTTAGCGTTCTGCCAATCGCATATAGTATACGTTATAACAATCGATGGTGCTATTAATCCTGCTTCGGCAGATTATATCCACGAACAAATCAGCTATGCTGATGAGCACCGAGCTGAGTGTATTGTTATCCGACTTAATACACCCGGAGGTCTACTTAAGTCAACACGTGTCATTGTCTCAGATTTTTTGACCTCACCTATACCTATTGTCGTCTATGTATCTCCAGCTGGCTCGCAAGCAGCATCTGCAGGTGTTTTTGTAACACTTGCTTCACATATTGCTGTTATGGCACCGGGAACAAATATTGGAGCCGCACATCCAGTTGCTATCGGAGAACAACAGGACTCCATAATGATGGAAAAGTCAACTAATGATGCAGCGGCATTTATTCGTACTATCAGTGAAAAACGACATCGTAATATCCTTTGGGCAGAAGATGCTGTACGTAAAAGTATTTCTATCACTGAAACTGAAGCATTGAAGGAAAAAGTTATTGACACCATAGCTACCAGCATGACAGATCTTCTTGAAATAATCAACGGAAAGGAAGTCGAAACATCAAAGGGCAAAAAGATTCTATCTACGCACGGAGCTATTATTACTTCTATAGATAAATCATTTATACAAGAAATTCTCGATATCATAAGCGATCCTAATATTGCGTACATTTTTATGATGCTCGGCATCTATGGTTTACTTTTTGAGCTATATAATCCGGGCTTGATCTTTCCAGGCGTTGTTGGAATAATTTGTCTTATCTTGGCATTTTATTCTCTCCATACACTTCCAATAAACTATGCAGGGCTTGCTTTAATTATTATTTCCATTATTCTCTTTATTCTTGAAATAAAAATTGTTAGTCATGGATTGTTAACTATTGGTGGTATTCTTAGTCTCATCCTTGGTTCAATGATGCTCGTACGAAAAGAGTCAATGCTGGATTTCATTGGATTATCGTGGAGTGTCATACTCTTTTCAGCAGGAATTACTGCAGCCTTTTTTTTCTTTGCGATTGGTATGGGAATAAAAGCCCAACACAAGGCACCAGTCACTGGAATTCAAGGAATGATAGGTGAAGTAGGTGAGGCATTCACATCATTGCAGCCCGAAGGCAGGGTTCGCATCCATGGTGAATTATGGCAAGCCATTAGTTTAAGCGGCGATATTGAACAGGGTACAAAAGTAAGAGCAGAATCTATAGAAAATCTCAAACTCAAAGTACGTAAATTAGACTCATAACTATGGAGAATTCAATGCAATCATTAGTTTTCGTCATCATTGTTGCCTTCTTTGGCATTATTATCCTTTCAAACTCTGTTCGAATTCTGCGAGAGTATGAACGTGGCGTTATTTTTCGCCTCGGAAGACTTATCGGAGCAAAAGGACCAGGTATTATTTTTCTGATACCACTTATGGACAAACTGGTAAAAGTCAGTTTACGAACGGTCGTATTAGATGTACCGCCACAAGATGTCATTACAAAGGACAACGTGTCCATTAAAGTTAATGCGGTTGTTTATTTTCGAGTTATACAGCCGGAAAAGGCTATCGTAGATGTTGAAAACTTTCTATTCGCTACCTCGCAAATATCGCAAACAACTCTTCGAAGTATCCTTGGCCAATCCGAATTGGATGAACTGCTCTCTCAGCGAGATAAGATTAATCAAGATCTCCAGAAAATTATTGATGAGCATACTGAGCCTTGGGGAATAAAAGTTTCAAACGTTGAAGTTAAACAAATCGACCTCCCTATCGAAATGCAGCGTGCAATGGCAAAGCAAGCTGAAGCAGAACGTGAACGTCGGGCAAAAGTCGTTCATGCCGACGGTGAATTTCAGGCAAGTCAGAAACTATCCGATGCAGCAGCCATCATTGCAGAAAACCCGATCGCGCTGCAATTACGCTTTTTGCAAACGTTAACTGAAGTAGCCGCCGATAAAAATTCTACTATCCTCTTCCCGGTTCCTATTGATTTGTTGAAACCATTTCTTGAGAAAAATAAATAACTTTCCACACATAGCGTGACAGATCCTTTACTCTATGGACACAACCAAGAACAATACATCATTGCCATTCATCATGAAGCGGATGGCTCAATGGAGGTGTATTCGCGCAGTTCGGAAGTTCTTTCTTCAAAGAAAATAAACTTCTTTCCATTTTTCTTTCTTTCAGACACTTACTACCTAAAAGGTTTCTCTCAAAAACATTGGATTAAAGAGCTTAACGGCACAAAGCATTTCCGTTATCTCTGTGTGTTTGAGCGATGGTCGCATATGTGGGATGCTATTCGTGATATCATCGTAAAATATAATGCAGGCGCATCCTCAACAGTTCAAACCTACAGTGAACTTCCGATTCTGCATTTGCGCGCTGATCCTGTGTCTCAGTTTCTTATGCAATCAGGCATGACACTTTTTAAGGGGATGGAATTTAACGACTTGTACCGGATGCAGATCGATATCGAAACATATTCTAAACACCCTTCTTCATTTAGCAATCCCAACAGGCTCGAGGATCGGATTATTCTTATTGCACTTTCAGATAATAGGGGTTGGGAATATCTCATTAATGGTAAGCATGGATCGGAAAAAGAAATGCTGCTTAAACTTGTCAGTATCATAAACGAAAAAGACCCTGATGTTCTCGAAGGTCATAATATTTTTAATTTCGATCTGCCATATATACTAACACGATGTGAAATACACAGTGTTTCATTTACCGTAGGACGCAATGGCACAGTGCCTCATTCCTTCGATGGTAGGATATCGTTTGCAGAACGCTCGTTTGAATTTACTTCTTATGAAATCGCCGGAAGGCATGTCATAGACACATTTCTACTATTGCAGAACTATGATACATCTAAACGTACGTTGGAAAGCTATGGCTTAAAATATGCTGCACAGCATTTTGGATTTGCCAAACCAGACCGGACGTATATAAAATCTAATCTTATTTCCTGGTACTGGGATCACGAACCCGAAACTCTCACCCGATATGCTATGGATGATGTTCACGAAACCCGTCAATTAAGTGAGTATCTCTCCCCAAGCGTATTTTATCTAACACAAATGATTCCTTTTAATTACGGTGTTGCAGCACGAACAGGTTCTTCAATAAAAATTGAGTCTCTTCTTCTGCGTGAATATATCAAACACAGGGAGTCTGTTCCTCAACCCGATTTCGGCGTGCAAACAACCGGTGGATACACAGACATTTTTCATACTGGTGTCCTCGGACCTATTCTCGATGTAGATGTTGAGTCGCTTTATCCCTCAATCATGCTCAGTGAGACTATTTCACCCAAATCAGAATCACTGGGTATTTTTCTCAATCTACTCGAATCACTTACATCCATGCGGCTTGATGCAAAGCGTAAAATGAAATCAGCAAGCAATCCTGAAATGAAAGGGAAATATGACGCTATGCAATCGTCATATAAAATCCTTATTAATTCTTTTTATGGGTATTTAGGATACAGCAAGGCATTGTTCAGCGATTATGCAGCAGCAGATAATGTAACACAATCGGGCCAACGTATACTGCGTCACCTCATTTCATCAATCTCTACAAATAACGGAACCGTGGTAGAAGTAGATACAGATGGAATATTCTTCATCCCACCCACACATATCAAGAATGAAAAAGATGAACTGCATTTTGTCGACAAGATAGCTAAGGGATTGCCAAAAGGGATTAATTTAGCTGTCAACGGTAGATATAAATCAATGCTGAGTTATAAAATGAAAAATTATGCTTTGCTTGGTTATGACCAAAGCATTAAGATCAAGGGTTCTTCTCTAACATCTCGAAGCATTGAAAAATTTGGGAAGACCTTTATCAAACAATGTATTAACGCAATGCTGGGAAACAATATCAATGAATTGCACCAATTGTATGTAAGTATGCATCGAAATATTTCAGAACATAAACTTGATATCGCCGACTTTTTGCGCACTGAAACATTGAAAGAGAGCGAGGAAGAATACCTTCAGGCAATCAATAATGGGGCACGAAACCGTACAGCAAGTTATGAAACAGCACTAACATCGACAAACAAGTGGAAGCCGGGCGATAAAATTTCGTATTACTTTACCGGCAGTGACATGAACATAAGGGGGTTTGAGAATTGCAAACTTGCGGATGAGTGGGATCCAAACTTTCCTGATGAAAATGTTGCCTATTACCTTAGGCGATTAAATGAATTTGCGCAGAAATTCGATGTATTCTTTCAGCCACAAGACTTCAGAGCTATATTTTCTATGGATGATCTCTTCGGTTTTTCACCAGAGGGAATATCTATTATCACACAAGCTGTAAAAGATGTCTCTACTGCGATGTTAGATGTGAGCGATACTGAACCTCACGAGCCCAAAATATTTCTCGATGAAGAATAGTTTACGATAAGATATGAGTTTATTAATTAGCTCGGTTGGAAAGGTGCCACTTCTTTATGTAATCTATAATATCGATAGTCGAAGCTCCCGGTGTAAACAATTCTCCGATACCCATGGACTTTAATGACTTGATATCTTGGTCCGGAATAATACCCCCCCCAAATAGCAGAACATCTTTAAGTCCCTTCTCTTTCATCAAATTAATCATACGCGGGAAAATCGTCATGTGCGCTCCACTCAATAAACTGATCCCGATAGCATCAACATCTTCCTGTAGTGCTGCTTCGACAATCATCTCAGGCGTCTTGCGTAGCCCCGTGTAAATCACTTCCATGCCTGCATCCCGCAAGGCGGCTGCAATTACTTTAGCTCCTCGGTCATGACCGTCAAGGCCCGCTTTAGCTATGAGAACACGAATTTTCTTTTCCATAGATCAATTTCCAAATCCAAGTTGCTGTTGAAATTCTTTTAATGTAATGTAAAACTTTGCAAGGGGAAAACCAACGACATTGTAGAAACATCCATCTACCTTTTCGACAAACACAGCACCGTAATCATCTTGAATACCATAAGCACCGGCTTTATCCATCGGTGAGCCTGAATCTACATATGCCCTAATTTCATCTTTGTCAAGTGTTCTGAACGTTACTTTGGTCACTTCGAATGCAGAAACAGATTTGTGAGAGGGCATATCGACCAATGTAAAACCCGTGTATACGCTATGCGTTCTTCCGCTTAAGGCTGTCAGCATCGTCACTGCTTCTCGGTGAGTTGATGGCTTCCCAAGTGATTTGTTGTTTATCACCACTATGGTGTCAGCGCCTATGACAATTGCATTCACTTCTTTTAGAGCGATTACCGATGCTTTCTTCTTCGAAAGCGAGATAACATAGTCCTGTGGACTTACATCAGGTGCATCATCTTCGATAACACCGCTTTCTTTCACTTCAAATTGCAACCCGATTTGATGCAACAGTGCACGCCTGCGCGGTGAAGCTGAAGCAAGAACAAGCTTCTTCATTGCGTTCATTCGTGCGCCATCTCTCCACAAAAAGAAAAAGAGCGAAACACATCTCGCTCTTCTTCAACAACGTAAAATATCATAGATTACTTAACGGAACATCGCTTTGATGCTTCCCCACGTCCGCCTAACACCGGATACCGTATGAGAGACAGTTAAAATCGTAGAATACGTAGGTGCTGATCCATTGGAGTACACAATTTTAATTCTGTATTGATACAGTGCTACAATTTTTTCAAGTGCAGAATTATCTACATACTCATACAATGAAGCTCCTTTTGGATCTAGTGTACCTATAGCCGTGAACGCTCCCAATGTTCCTGAACGGCGTTCTACCTCAAATCGAGCAACATCTTTCTCATCTTCGGTGAGCCAATGTAACGTTACATTGACACCATCACTGCTTGCCTGAAATGATCCTGACTTGATCACTTCAGCGAAGACAAGTACTGTGAACAGTACAGATACTATGACGATAAAAGTTAACTTTCTCATAAGAGCCCTTTGTGTTACAAAGATACATTTGAGAATTAACAAAATCAAGTATAATTTTTGAGTGCGCGAGGCGAGACTTGAACTCGCATACCCTTACGGGCGCCAGCCCCTCAAGCTGGTGTGTCTGCCAATTTCACCACTCGCGCTAGGTTAATACAAAATTGTAAAGGAAATTTCAATAAATTAGCCGTTTTCTTACTTTTCCTTTAGAATTTTGCACCTGATATGTGAACCCGGTGCGATTCGAACGCACGGCCCACGCCTTAAAAGGGCGTTGCTCTACCAGCTGAGCTACGGGTTCGTAAAGTGCGTTGATAATATACAGAAAAAAAACCTCGATTACAATAGATTTTGCTTGGTTTTGTAAAAAACTCATTCCTTGTATATTAAGACGACCGGATTGCCGCTCTTATCGACGTATGCACGGTACATACCTTCAGTATTAAAGGGCATTGCAATATTTCCATACTTATCAATGCAAATCACGCCGCCTGTTCCTCCAAGCTGACCTACTTTATCGATAACAACTTCCGCGGCCTTTTGAATTGATAGATGTTGATATTCCATGAGTGCAGCAATATCATGGGCTACCACCGAGCGAATGAAATACTCTCCTTCGCCTGTAGCAGACACAGCGCACGAGCGGTTATTTGCATACGTTCCTGCACCGATAATCGGAACGTCGCCAACCCGGCCAAATCGTTTGTTCGTCATCCCGCCAGACGAGGTGCCCGAACTAAGATTACCTTTCATATCTAATGCGACACACCCAACTGTTCCAAACTTTTTCTCATCTGTTTCGATTGGAAGAACATTCATCTTCTTTTCTCTTACTGAATCTGATTTCTCTTTCTCTAACATCTGCTGTAGCTGTTTCCATCTTCGTTCTGTATAAAAATATTCCTGAGGTACGATTTCAATTCCATGCTGTTTACCGAATGCTTCAGCTCCTTCTCCTACCATCATGACATGCGGTGACTGTTCCATGACGAGTCGTGCAAGACTAATAGGATTCTTGATGTGTTTTAATCCGGCAACAGCGCCTGCCTTCAGAGTATTTCCGTCCATGATCGAGGCATCAAGTTCGTTCGTGCCTTCATGCGTAAAGACTGCACCTTTTCCTGCATTGAACAACGGCGAATCTTCCATGATCTTTATGACGGCTTCTATTGCATCCAAACTTGATTTATCACTCTGCAACAAATGATATCCAGTCATTAAAGCTTCAGTAAGTTTCTCTTGGTATTCTTTTTCCATCTCCGGCGTCATGTTTTTCTTGAGAATCGTACCTGCCCCACCGTGGATTGCAATGGCAATGTTTTGGTTAGATGATTTCTCTTGCGTAAATGCCAACTGAATGGATATCATGTCTGCCAAGAAGATGATCAAGATAAATGCAATGTAAAAAGAAATGTGTTTCATGTATTACCTCTTAAGATTTTTCGAAAACTAGTTTTTACGTTAGTTTCAAAAGCGCATCCTTTAATCGGGGGATAAAATTTTCAATATCTTTAAGCGCAACTGCTCCTACTGAGAGCCTAAACCAACCATCCTCTTCAGTTGTTCCGAACGCCTGGAACGGAACAATAGCCAAACCTGCTTCGTGCAGGAGATATGTTCTGATATCTTCGTTCGTGGACAATATTATTCCGGCGGATGTTCGTTTCCCAATCAGAGCAAAACAAGCACTCAAATAGATTGCCCCCATAGGAGGAACGATATCAACAGGAAGCCCTACCTTCTTAAAGCCCGTCAGTGCTTCGTACAATGTATTCAGCCTTAATTGAAGACCTCTTTTCATCTCCCGGTGGTACGCAGCTATTTCATCAGTAGCAGAAAGTAATTTTGCAACAGCAACTTGTTCTGCGCGAGGAGCCCATGCACCAACATGTCCGAGAATACTCGCCATGCGAGCAATAATGTCGGTCGGTCCAACAGCCCAGCCGACACGCACACCGGTCGCTGCAAACGGCTTTGAGATACCATCGACAAAAATTGTGTAGGGCAACAATTCGGGAAGTAAACTGATAGGATTGTAATGTTTTGTTTCACCATACGTAAGCAGCCAATAGACTTGGTCATAAAGCAAATATAAGGGCCTGTCACCATCTTTGCGCTTCAAGTTTTCTTCAAGAACCAGATCGCAGATACCCCTGAGAACATTTTCAGCAAATGCCGTTCCTGTTGGATTCAACGGTGAGTTTAATGCCAATAGGCGAGCACCTCGAATAACCTTTCCAAACATCTTTCTCGTAGGTAAAAAATTTTCATCTTTGCCGCAAACCATAGGAATTCCTTTGGCTCCCACGAGGTGGCAGTAATGGTTGTTGTTCCAAGAAGGAACGGGGTAAACAACAGTATCTCCCGGATCTACTACCGCATGGTATGCTGCATAAATTGCCGGACGAGAGCCTCCGGAAATCAACACTGATTCAACCGGATAGGTAAGGTTAAGCCGTCGTTGATAAAATTCAGCTACGCTCTTCCGCAATGATACCATCCCGTCAGACGGAGGATAATTAGTTTCTCCTTGCTTCAATGCTTTAAGGATTTCATCTTCAAGGAATTGAGGAATCCTGAATTCCGTCGAACTAAAATCGCCGACCGTGAGGTTGCAAACCTTTTTTCCCTCTGTAGTCATGATACGAATATCATTGGCAATCTTGAGAATCTCAGAACCAATGAGACCATGAGCCATCAATGATACACGCCCGTTCGATTTGCTTGTCAAGGTTTGATTATCTAGTACAGATGTGGTTTTATTAGATATCATGTTAAGTTTTATGGTGTCTTACGACTAAATATATGATCAAATATAAGAAATATTTTCTCAAACACTTAAGAAAAATGCTACTGAGCGCTAAAGCGTTCAAGAAACGATCGTTCAGTGGTTGTAATACTTCCGACGCCGGAAGAACTAATTTTATTCAGTATACGATCAAGCTCCTCTCTATTGACGATATGAAGATTCTCTCGAGGAATTTTCTGCCAGCGATCTAAATCTTCTTGCCTCACAACTGGCTGTAATACTGGAGTTTCATTTGCTACTAACGTAGAGCCCTTGTAAAATAACTTAAGATACAGATACCCCCCTAAAAATCCTCCGAGATGCGCGAAGTGTGCTACGCCCCCATCTGTCATGCCTGTTCCACCAATGATTGAAAGAACCGTCATGCCAAGAATAAGCCAGCGTGCTTCGAGGGGGAATACGCCCCAAAAGTAAATGGGCTGACGGGGCCAATAAAATGCGTAGCCCAGCATAACGCCATACACAGCACCTGAAGCGCCCACAATAGCTGCCATCGGTGAAAATGCAAAAGACAACAACCCACCTGCAACACCGCTGAGAAAGTACAACTGAAGGAACCGTTTTCCGCCAAGTTCTAATTCAAGGCGAGGACCGAAAAAGAACAAACTTAGCATGTTAAAGAAAATATGTTGAAAGCCCACGTGTAAAAACATATAGGTAATAAGCGTCCACGGTCGGGTGAGAATCAATGCCGGAACAAATGTCAATTGCGACATCACTTCAGGCGCTGCAGTACTGACGAAGAACATCAGCAGGTTTGCGATAATCAAACGAAGAACCCATGGAGTCATGTTAACGATGTAATTCTATGATATGATTGACTGCTCTTTTGACAAGGAATACGTAATCAAAATCAATTTGTTCCTATAAAACATTACGACGTTCTCCCAAACCTTCTATCAAGCTCCCCAAGGGAAAGCTTTACTATCACCGGCCTGCCATGAGGACAAACATAAGGAATCTCAGTACCGAAGAGCTGATCCAGTAATGATTGTATCTCAGTTTGGTTCAATGGATCTCCTGCCTTAATCGCTGCCTTACAAGAAAAGGATTTTGCAAGTTTCTCGCGCGGCTCGAGCTTGAGGTTGTGCTCGTCCTCTTTGTAGACATCGATAATATTTTGAAGAATCGTTCCCTCCTGTCCCGGCTTTACATCAACGGGAACGCCATCGACAATGATTGTCGTCTTGCCAAAAAATTTCAAACTAAATCCAATCGATTCCAGCAATGGCTGAAGTTGCTTCACCAACGCGGCATCACCAGCAGGCATCTCATGTGTAAGAGGAAAAAGAAGCTGCTGCGATTGTGTATTTGTTTCGTTGAATCGTTTGATCGTGCGTTCATAAATCACCCGCTCGTGCGCGGCGTGTTGGTCGACAACCATCAATCCTTCTTCAATCGGAAGAATGATGTATTTGTTGTGTACTTGCCAAACCTTGGGGGATACGGCAGCAAACCGTTCTTTGTCAACTATCGCTGGCTCCGGACGCGAAACCAGCATATGCTCATCCTGCGATGTCTTGTTAGGTTTGTTCGCAATCTCCTCATCTACATGTGCAGTGCTTCGCGGATAAACTGAAGCAACATCTAAGGTAGTTTGGTCAGATTTGATTAAGTCCCTCCAATTTGTCACGCGCTGCACTGAAGTTTGTACAGATCTGAACTGCAACCCAATCTTATCGTCTACTGAACTCACATTCCTCATACCAACCGTAGGTACTAAATCATGTTCAGATAAAGCTCTCCGAATCGAGCTCAACACAAACCGATATATTGAGGATTCATCTTCAAACTTCACTTCCATCTTCGATGGATGAACGTTGACATCAACCTTATGCGGATCGATTGTCAGGAAGAGAACAAAAAATGGGAAACTTCCCTTCTCGAGCAAGTTCTCGTACGCCTGAAACACAGCATGATTGATACTGCGATTGATGATGTAACGACTGTTAAGGTAAAGATATTGTTCTACATGTGATTTGCGAGCAAAATCAGGCTTTCCAAGAAGACCACTAATCTTAACAAACTCAGATTCTTGCTCGAAGTTGAAGACTGTTTGAGAGAGTTTCTCACCAAAAATATCCTTCACTCGATCAACTAAGCTTGAAGGATGAATGTGTAATATCGTTTCATCATCGCTGATGAATTTGATTTCCATTGAAGGATGAGACAGTGCAATTCGCTGGATAACATCAAAGATATGCTTGAACTCTGTATTATTGCTCTTGAGGAAATTCCTTCTGCCAGGAGTATTGTAAAAGAGATTCCTGACATGAATCGACGTACCGGGTGAAAACGAATCGGATGAGAGATCAGTTTTACCATCACCTTCGATACGCACCTTAACACCGACATCGGCAGATGATTGTCGCGTACGCATCTCAACCTGAGCAACTGCAGCTATCGAGGCAAGCGCTTCACCACGAAAACCGAGTGTGCGTATATTTTCCAAATCTTCGTATGTCGCAATTTTGCTTGTTGCATGACGCTCGAAGGCAAGCTGAGCATCTTCTTTACTCATACCGATGCCATCATCAATAACATGAATATGCGTTTTGCCTCCATCTTTGATGATAACGGTAATGCTTTTCGCTTGAGCGTCGATAGCATTCTCGACAAGTTCTTTGACAACAGATGCTGGGCGACCGACAACTTCGCCTGCCGCGATCTTATTAGCTAAATGTTCGGGGAGTAGTTTAATCGTTGTAGACATTTATCGGCTCTCTACACCTAATCCAGATTTCTCATTTAGAATAAGCTTACCATTAGACAACGTTACACCTCGAAACGGATCATTTGTAATCAAGACATTCCCATCAAGATCAGCATAATCAACCATGGGAGATAATTGCGCTGCAGCAGAGATGGCAACTGAGCTTTCAATCATACATCCGAGCATAATTTTCATCTTCATCGCTTTTGCTGTGTGTATCATCCGCATCGCTTCGCGCAAGCCGGTACATTTCATCAATTTAATATTAATGCCATCGAAGGCATCTTTTAAGGTAGGAAGGTCATACAGTTGAATAACATTTTCATCGGCGATGAGCGGTATATTGATGTGTTCTCTTAGCCATGCCGTTCCATCGAGATCATGTGCCGGCATCGGCTGTTCAATAAACTCCACGTCTTGTTCTTCCAGCCAAAGAATTTTATCCCGCGCCTGTTCCTTTGATTTCCATCCCTCATTCGCATCGACACGAATGACTTTATCGGTAACTTTTCTGATGGTCTTAATGATCTCTTCATCATTTGGTACGCCGACTTTTACCTTGAGAATCGGATACTGTTCTGCTTCTTTCACCTTCTTCTCAATGATATCAAGTGCATCGATGCCTATAGTGAATGATGTAACGGGAGTCAGTTCTTTATTCAGTCCCCACAGCTTCCATAACGGTACTCCGAGTCTCTTTCCTATCCAATCATGCAGCGCAATATCTATAGCAGCTTTGGCAGACGTGTTATGAGGTGCAATAGCATCTACATACGAAAGAATCTCGTCAAGCTGAAACGGGTCTTTAAATCTTGTAAGATCGACCTGTTTGAGAAAGTTCATCACAGTCGTTTTGTTTTCACCATAACGTTCGGACGGTGCCGCTTCACCGAATCCGATAATGCCATCATGCTCAAGTTCAACAATGATGCAAGGTTCGATGTCAGCCGAACTTCGTGCAATCGTAAATGTATGAGCAAGCTGCAGTTCCAGATATCGAGGGGAGAGCTTCATTTAAACCTTATCAAAGAGTGCTTCAACGAATGTTTTTTTGCTGAACGGTTGGAGGTCATCAATCTTCTCACCTACACCAATATATTTAACCGGAATGCTGAGTTCATTACTGATGGCGAGAACCACTCCACCTTTTGCAGTGCCATCCAATTTGGTAAGTACCAATCCGGTGATACCTACAGCAGCGGTAAACTGTTTTGCCTGCTGGATGGCATTTTGTCCCGTAGAAGCGTCGAGAACGAGAAGCACCTCATGCGGAGCTTCAGGCATAAGTTTATGAAGCACACGCTTGATTTTCTTTAGCTCTTCCATGAGGTTGACTTTTGTATGAAGTCGTCCTGCCGTATCGACAATCATCACATCTGACTGACGTGAGAGAGTGGCATTCAGTGCGTCATAGGCTACGGCAGCGGGGTCAGCCCCATGTCCCTGCTGGATAATCTCGACCCCGGCACGCTGCGCCCAAATTTCGAGCTGTTCGTTTGCCGCTGCACGGAATGTGTCAGCCGCAGCTATAACGACATTCTTACCTGACGACTTGTAATTATATGCAAGCTTGCCTATCGTCGTCGTTTTGCCAACACCATTGACACCAACAATCATAACGACATGCGGTCGGTGAGTCGAAGGTAGCATAAACAGGTCAGAATGTTCTACCTCGCCATTAGAAAATAAGCTCTGAATTTCATCGCGAAGCAGCGTATCTAATTCAGAAGGGTTTTCATATTTTTCCTTTTTCACACGAGCGCGTATACGATCGATGATCAAGGTTGTCGTCGTGACTCCTACATCACCGGACAGTAATATCTCTTCGAGATCATCGATAACTTCATCATCGATTTTGCTTTTACCGAGCAGCATCTTTTGGACTTTTCCAACAAGACTTTCACGAGTCTTTGCGAGTCCTTCTTTTAACCTGCTAAATTTGAATTTGTCTAAAAAGCCCATGATTTAGATTTCTGAATTGATGTTCGCTTCATTCACGTTAATTGTACGCACAAAGCGCTGAACATACATTGCAAAAGAAATTACCAGCATTACTATACTGGCAACTAATAAAACGTTATTCAACCAAGCGATGGCATCTACCTTAAGAATCACAAAGAAAATATACATCGCTATGATACCAACTGTCCACTTTCCTATAATGTTTGATTGGAGAAGAATACCTTTTTTCTTCTTGATATACAATCCTCCGGCGAGGATGAGAATATCTCGAACTATAGCCAAAAGCACAAACCACATTGGTAATTCCCCCTGACCTGCCAACACAACACAAACAACTCCGACAGCTATTTTATCGGCAAGCGGATCTATAATTTTCCCGGTATCAGTCACTTGATGACGTTTGCGAGCCACAAGTCCGTCAAAATAATCTGTCGCAATAGCGACAACAATCAACCCGACGGCATAGAAACGACCATTGGGTCTGTCGGACATAAGCAGTATTGCTATTGGTGCTACGAGGACAATCCGAAGGATACTCAAAACATTGGGAAACATCCAGAGTTGTCGGTTCATACCAGCTTACATCTCATATTCATCTTTAGCGCCGCCAGTGGTAATCGATGTCGGGTACTGACCGCTGAAACAAGCTGTGCAATACGATTCACCATTCTCATGTGGAACCGACTCGAGGAGTTTTTCGAGAGAGAGATACTGTAAACTATCAACGCCTAATTCCTTGCGAATCATTTCTACGTTCCCGCCTGCCCAGTTTGCAATCAACTCCTGAGGGTTAGGGAAATCAATACCGTAATGACAGGGAAACTTAATTGGTGGCGATGTAACTCTGAAATGAATTTCCTTCGCTCCTGCATCACGTATCAGCTTCACAAGTTGTTTTGATGTCGTTCCCCGGACAATAGAATCATCAACAATAACGACACGCCTTCCTTTTAATACGTTCTTCACAGTGTTGAATTTTGCTTTCACCTTTATCTCGCGAACATCCTGATGAGGCTGGATAAACGTTCTTCCGACATAGTGACTGCGTATCAAGCCAATCTCATATTTGCTGTCATGCCCGAGTTTATTGCTTTCAGAAACGAAGCCAAGCGTCGCAGTGTTGCTTGAGTCGGGTACATTAATGACGATAAGTTTATCTTCTTCGCTATCCGGCAGTACAGGCGCCTCTTGTGCAAGCGCCTTGCCAAATTTTCTGCGGACTTTGTCAACGCTTTCGCCAAAGACAGTGCTGTCAGGGCGCGAAAAATAAATATACTCGAAGATGCAGAAGTGCGGTTGAGAATTGGATTTTTGCAAATGGTACGACTTCGCTTCGCCCGTCTGCAGCGAATCTCGATCAAATACTAAAACTTCCCCCGGTTCAACATCGCAAATGTATTCGGCGTCGATAATATCAAATGCGCATGTTTCAGAAGCAACGACAAACGCCTTACCAAGCTTGCCGACAGCGAGCGGCCGCCATCCATGAGGGTCACGTGCAGCAATCAACTTGTCATCTGTAAGAATAGTAACTGAGAATGCGCCGTTGATTTGGTTCAACGCTTCGATGATTTGTCGGATTTGTTGTTTTTCTTTACTCCTCGCGATGAGGTGCAAGATGATCTCACTATCGGACGTCGTCTGGAAAATCGTGCCTTCATCCTGCAAGCGTTTTCGGACTTCTCTGAAATTCGTCAGGTTGCCGTTATGAGAGAGTGCGACATTACCATCCCGGTAGTTTACAACAAGAGGCTGGATATTGAACTTATTCGCTGCGGAGCCCGCGGTAGAATAGCGGTTATGTCCTATGGCAGAGGTTCCTTTGAGCGTTTTGGTCAGAATCGTGTCATCACGAAAAACATCATTGACTAAGCCAAAATCTTTGTGAACATGAAATCGATGCTTACGAAGCTTTTCGTCAAAATCCGATGTAACAATGCCCGCTCCCTCCTGCCCACGATGTTGAAGAGCATGAAGCATGTAGTAGGTAATCTGAGCAGCGTTAGGATGGTTATAGACGCCAACTACGGCGCAGTGGTCGTGAGGTTTATCACCTGCAAAATCCTCATTAAAATCTATTTCTATAATATTCATGTTACAAATGTACACAAATTTCGCTCAGAACTCAAGAAATTATTTGTAATGCAATAAATTACTACTTCAAGTTCATAGAGAAAATAAAAAGAGCTTAGCTATACAGCCAAGCTCTCGTTATACTTTATGTAGGATAAATTATTTGATGAGAAGAAGTTTCTTGATATTAGTGAACTTTGCCCCTTGTTCGTTAAGTGGTTGAGCAATCAGACGATAGAAGTACACTCCTGAAGGCAAGGAGTTTCCGTTGAACTCGACTGATTTGTACCCTGCATCTTGAATAGCATTTACAAGCGTAGAAACCTCTTGTCCAAGTACATTGTAAATTTTCAAAGAGACTCTACTTATTTCAGGCAAATCGTATGCAATTCTTGTCAGTGGATTGAACGGGTTAGGGTAGTTTTGTCTGAGGACAAACCCATATGTTACTGTAGAAGGCATTTCATAGACGTTCACAATCGTTCCGTACTGCACGCCGTTGATGATTGCACCATATAATTGGTAAAATGGTGAATCATAATAGCGCTCGTATAAGATACCAATCCCTCGTACAAGCGTTGCTCCATACGATAGTAAAGTATCTCCATTTTCGATTACTCCACCGAACGCAAAATCCATTGTTTCACGTACTTGCCCAAAAACGTTACGTAAAAAAATACCGTCGAAGCGCACAAGCGGCGTTGGTGTTGGTAGACCATAGAAATAGTCACAAACCTGCCATATGGTACCAACTTGTTCGGCAAGCCTATAGGTACTTCGTTCACGTGGTAATTCGCCACCGCAACTGTCACCTCCAATTGCTGTTCCATAGAGGATTTGAACTCTCAAAAGAGAGTCCACACGTGTAATTCCGCCACCTGATGTGCGCAAAGAATGTATAAGAAGAAAATAGTGTTGGCCATCGATGATCGTATCTCCGATAACTTTCTGGATTGCTAAATTATTGTCTTCGTTCCGATATTGCCAAAGGTCACCAACGTGCAAAGGGAAAAATTCTTTTAGCGTAGTGTCGATTTGAGCATAGCTCTGAGGTGGGAGAAAAACTCCACCAATGAGAAAAAGAAATATGGTAAGTATCTTATTCGTAGAACGCCTCACAAATCCACGAGCATAATAGGAAACTATATGTTAAAAATCAAGTTTTACAACTACCTATTATCAAGCTTTCTAGAAAGAAAAATAATTAGGGAAAGAGATCATCATCTAATACCTTATACAGGGTACTTAAATCTCAAATAGAGAAATATGGGTATCCTTGCACCAATGCACATCATCTCGTTCGGGGTAATCAGTTGTATAATGCAATCCTCGACTTTCTTTGCGTTTCATTGCACAACGAATAATCAAATCGGCAACAGTAGCTAAATTACGGAGCTCTATGAGCCCCTCAACAACTTTAGTTTTTTTATAGAATGTTTCTATCTCGCTGCAAATTAAATCTATTCTGCGTTGCGCACGTTTCAACCGTAAATCTGACCGGACAATCCCTACATAATCCCACATGATCTGTTGTATTTCGTTATGATCATGCTCGATGAGCACCCACTCTTCTGCGTCAAACGTTCCGCTATCATCCCATTCTGGAACCTCGGGAAGAGTGAGTGTACGAGCATGAAACGATGCTGACGCATCTTCAAATGCACGGTGAGAAAAGACTATTGCTTCAAGTAATGAATTGCTAGCAAGTCTGTTTGCGCCATGCACGCCGGTCATTGCAACTTCTCCACAAGCATATAAATTTATAATAGATGTTCTTCCATATACATCTGTTGCTACACCGCCGCAGGAGTAGTGTGCTGCAGGAACTACCGGAATTGCTTCCTTCGTAATATCTAATTTATATTTTGCTAAGCATGTCTCATAAATATGCGGGAACTGCTTTTTTGTTTTTTCCTCGGGTAGATGGCGTAGGTCCAGCCAGACATATTCATCGCCGAGTTTTTTTAACTCAGCATCTATTGCTCTTGCAACCACGTCTCGAGATGCTAACGATTCCCTTCGGTCATAACGATGCATGAATTCTTCACCCCGTTTTGTTTTCAAAACACCTCCGTACCCTCGAACCGCTTCAGAGATTAGGAACGCAGGTGACCCGGAATTGTATAATGTCGTCGGATGGAATTGGATAAATTCCATATTGGATATTTCAGCGCCAGCGCGATATGCCATCGCTACTCCATCACCTGTCGCTATCGGAGGGTTTGATGTATGAAGATAGACTTGTCCTACTCCCCCAGAACAAAGCACCGTATATGAGGAAAGAAATGTTCTCACAATATTGTTTACAACATCTAACACATAGGCACCCCAGCAGTGAATGGCAGTCTCTTTCATCACTTGCTGCCCAAGTTGGTGTTCTGTAATAAGGTCGATGGCAAGGTGATTTTCGAATACAGTTATATTCTTATTACTTGCTATTGATTGAAGTAGTGCCCGTTCTATTTCCGCTCCGCTTCTATCATGCGCATGAACGATGCGATTGTGTGAATGTCCGCCCTCTCTGCCGAGATCAAGCTGATTGCCATCCTTTGTAAAATCAACACCGATATTCATGAGTTCGTGCAGTCGAGTAGGTCCTTCTCGTACAAGCAATTCCACACTATCACGATGACATATACCAACGCCTGCATTCAATGTATCTTGAATATGGGAATCAATAGAATCTTGGGGGGAAACTACCGCTGCAATTCCGCCCTGAGCATAGTTGGTATTGGATTCTGCTTTCGCTTTCTTCGTAATTATCGTAACGCGACCAAGCTCAGCAGCCTTGAGTGCAAATGAGAGGCCTGCAATTCCGCTCCCGATGATTAAAAACTCAGACCTAATCTCATTCAATTTTTTGTTGTACCAACCTCAGCACCGATGGTTTTTAAAAGAGAAAAAACAAATTTACAATTCTTTTCAAGTAATCGTAGATCACCAGTATTGTGAATAACAAAATCAGCTTTTAGTAATTTCATTTCCACTGGCATTTGTGCCTGCATTCTCTGCACAACATCAGCTTTGCTCATTCCATCCCGTTTGATAATTCGTTCAATGGCAGACTCTTTGCTTGAGTTTACAACGATGACATAGTCGAACATCTTATCTGCCCCTGATTCATATATTAACGCAGCTTCTACAACAACCATTGGATATTTACCAACTTTTCTCTTAATGTTAATTTCTTTACTAATTTTAGATAACACTATAGGATGAACAATGGCATTAAGCTTATCCCTCAGTACCTTATCAGAAAAAACAAGTTTTGCCATGAGTCTGCGATCAAGTTCTTCATTCGAACTAAGTACTGATATTCCAAAGAGCGTTTGAATTTTTGCTATAACCTGTTTGTCTTCCGCCATGACTTTTTTTGCAACGACATCTGCATATAGAACGTTCGCACCAAGCGATGCAAAGATTTTACATGCTCCTGTCTTTCCGCTGCCAATGCCCCCAGTAATACCTATTGCCAACATTTTAGATGTTGATTTCATAACACTGATAAAAATAAAAAAGCCAGCATATGTAATCAAATATATGCCGGCTGCTATCTAACATGACTCCAACCTATTTCGCAAAAGCGACAGAACGCTTTTCACGAATGACAACTACTTTTATTTGTCCAGGGAACCCCATTTCCAACTGAATTTTCTTTGCAATATCATGTGCTAACTGATCAGCTAGCAGGTCATCAATCTTATCGTGCTCGACGATAACTCTAATTTCTCTTCCTGCCTGAATAGCATATGTTTGTGCTACACCATCAAACGATTTTGCAAGTGTTTCGAGGTGTTCGAGCCGCTTAGCATACGCTTCTACCGATTCACGTCTTACTCCCGGGCGGGCACCGCTAATTGCATCAGCCGCCTGAACTATAGCAGCTATGGGGTGCTCCATAGGAATATCTTCATGATGAGAGCCAACTGCATTCACCACGATCGCATGCTCACCATACTTTTTCGTCAAATCATAACCCACAAGAGCATGTGGGCCCTCAACACTCTTATCAACCGTTTTGCCAATATCATGCATTAGCCCAGCGCGCTTAGCCAAAGAAACATCGAAGCCAAATTCTGCTGCCATGAGACCTGTTAAATGAGCAACTTCAATACTATGTGCCAATAAGTTTTGTCCATAGCTAGAGCGATATTTCATTTTACCGATATGCCTTAAAATTTCTTGATGTCCTCCATGTAACCCTATTTCCAACATAGTGTTTTCGCCTGTATGGAGAAGTTCTTCATCAAGATCTTTGCGAACTTTTTCTACTACTTCTTCAATACGTGCTGGATGAATTCTTCCATCAGCAATCAATCTCTCTAAAGAAAGTCGGGCAACTTCGCGCCGCAAAGGATCAAATCCTGAGAGGATAACTGCCTCTGGTGTATCGTCAACGATAACATCTACTCCTGTGGCTGCCTCAAATGCACGAATATTCCTACCTTCTTTTCCTATAATCCGTCCTTTCATATCGTCATTTTGGATGTGGAGCACGCTAACTGAATTTTCCACACAATGGTCTGCAGCAGTCCTCTGAATTGCCTGAACAATGATTTTTTGAGCTTCTTTCTTTGCCTCTAATTTTGCATTATCTCTAATATCTTTCAGAATCTGGGCAGCGTCTGTCTTAGCTTCCACTACCATGTTCTCAATTAGAATTTTCTTTGCTTCATCGCGAGACATGCCAGATGCACGTTCCAGCCGTTGGTTTTCTTCTTGCATCAACTTAGACAAATGAGATTGCTTTTCTTCTAACTGTTTTAATTTATCTTCAAGTGATAGTTTAAGTCCTGCTAATTCTTTATCTTTTTTATTGATGAGTTCAACTTTACGTTCAAGATTATCTTCTCTATTTGTTAGTTGCTTTTCGAAAGACTGGAGATTATTGCGTTTTGAGTTGACATCATGGTCATACTCTTGTTTCTTCTTGTGCCATTCATCTTTTACCTCTATCAATTTTTCTTTCTTAATATTATTTGCTTCTTTTTCAGCTGTTTCTATAATAGACTTTGCACGCTCATCTGCACTGGATATTTTATTCTGCCCACTACGATTATTAAGGTACCAGCCGGTTGCAAAGGATGCTCCCACAAGGAGCGTAACTATTGGAATGAGGATATATATTTCTAATTGCATGTGTACTCCACAATGTTCATTTTCATTAATCATTCAAAAAAAACCGCACGCTAGCCTGAAAGCCAAGTGTATTGAAAGAATCTCAGTTCATATACAGTGGGTGCTCGCCTGAACGTTTCTTACTTCCACTGTATGCAATTTCGATGTAATCGAAAAGACATATCTCGCAAATACGAGATGAGGCCTGTAATACGACGTTCATGAGTCGAGCTCCCTATTAAAGTTATTTGTCAGATTCTTTAATAAGTTTGACTCTCAACATTAACGGCATGCCGTTAATGTTAGGCTGGCAGTGCGGTTAAGTAAATCTTACCTACACGGACCAACATATGGAAAAGAACAGAAAGAAAATAACTACAATTCAGCGTTTAAGCAATGATCTAAATACTCATTCATCTTAGCAACTTCTTCTTCGAGATGTGTTGATAGCAAACGTTGTTTTTCACGCTCCTTAAAGAGGTCTTCTGTAATATTTAACGCCGAAAGTACTGCAACGGTAAGTGGCGGCTGTTCAGGTATTTTGTTATGAATTGTGTTAATCATTTGATCCACATAACTCGCAACTCGCTTCGTTAACTCTTCACTTTCACCACGAAGAGGATACTCGAAGCCAAATATTTTTACTTTAATGCTTTTGCCGTCTGCTGCCATATGTATTTCATTTTTCTTTTCTGATTATAGCTTTGTTTCTTTACTGATCTATCATTTGAGAATCTGACATAGAATTCTCATGTATTACAAATAAGAATTGATTTTTGAAATTAGGTCACGTATTCTGCTTTTAATAGCTTCTTTTTGTTCCTCAGTAAAGCTTTGTTGACCATTAGAGTTTAAAACTTGAGCATGTTCTGTACGAAGACGTTTAAGTTCCTGATCTTTTGTTTGGATGTCTGAACGTAACGACGAAACTAACCGTTCAAGTTCATCTGCACGACTTACCAGCCTATGTTTCTCTTCTCTTAATTGAATAATGAGATGCGTTGCAAGACGAATTTTATCCCATATTGTCTTTAATGCTTCATCCAATACATTAACATTCTTAGACATTATTACTTCTTCTGTTTCAGTTGAAAATTGGTTCACTGGACATATCTCCTAGCTACGTAATTTCCCGCCAAGAATCCCCGAAACTTTATTTATAATAATTTGCATAATTCTATCTATTTCCACTTGATTAAGAGTATGATCATATGACAAAAACTCTAATGAGAAGGCTAAACTCTTTTTACCTTCTTGAACTTGATTACCTTGATAAATATCAAATAACTCTATATTAAGAAGTAATGAACTTCCTGCATCTTGTATTACGTTAATCAGTTGCTCTGAACTTACATTTTCAGCTACAATAAAAGCTACATCTCTATTTACCACAGGATATTTAGGTAAATGCTTAAATATTTTTCTCTTGTCCATGTGTTGTAACAAGAGATCTATTTTTATTTCTGCTATATATACACTCTGGTCAATATCAAATTTCTCTAGTAAAGTATTGCTAACTAATGCAATCTCTCCTGCTTTTATGCCTTGAATTTCAACGACAAGACCTCGGTTTGTTAAAGCATTGGTAGTAGAATAAGGAATAAATTTAATATTGTCAAGAAAAATCTTTTGAAAGAGCGTTTGAATGTCCCCTTTAACGTCAAGAATATCAACAGGTTTAGCTTTTCTATTCCAATACTGTTTATTTGCTTGTCCAAAATACCCTAAAATTAGGCGATTTTCCTCAAAGAATCCGCTTATATAGCTACTTCCAGAAGAAACAATCGAAGGTTCGAAGAAGTAGGTTTTACCAAATTCAAAAAAACGTAAATTCTTGTTGCCCTGTGATATGTTATTCTTAATAATTCTGACCATTCCGGGAATCAAACTAGTCCTTAGAACAGCCATATCTTGCGTAATAGGATTAGCTATTTCTACAGCATTCTTGGAATTTAATAATGATAACGATATATCCTGCATACTATTCGAAATAATTTCAGAGTAGCCTGATCCAATTAACCAATCTCGAATTTCTGAAATATAATTATATTCAGGAGCACTGGATTGTAGCGATAATGTAGCATTTTGATTCGTTTCTATATTATTGTACCCATATAATCGGGCTACCTCTTCAATGAGATCAATTTCAGCCTCAATATCTGGTCGATAATGAGGGACTATATATTGAATTTTATGCTTTTGCTTATTCTTATTCCGTGATAATGAACTCCTAATATCAATTTTATGTAAAAGGCGAGAAACCTCTTTAGAGTCAATAGTTATCCCTAACACCTCATTCACTTTTTGAGGTCGAAGGTTAACAACTTTAGGCTTGATCTTTTTAGGATAGATATCTACTACATTCTTGAGAACTTCACCACCGCAAATTTCCTGTATAAGTTGTGAAGCACGATCAGCTGCCCATGGCAATATGCTAGGATCTGAACCTCGTTCAAAACGTTGTGAAGCATCAGTACTTAAACCGAAGCGCTTAGCTGATCGACGTACACTCCGAGAATCAAAGTATGCACTTTCTATAAAGATATTCTTTGAAGACTCCGTTATTTCAGTTTCTGCTCCCCCCATAATGCCTGCAATAGCAATTGACCGTTTGCTGTCAACTATCATTAATGTATCTGTACTCAGACTCCTCCCCTTGTGATCGAGAGACGTAAAAGTTTCACCCGCATTTGCTTTTCGGACAATAATAGTATGATCTGTGATTTTATCATAATCAAATGCATGAAGAGGTTGGCCTACTTCCATTAATACAAAATTAGTAATATCAACTACATTATTTATTGGACGAATATTAACTGCTTTCAAATAACTCTGTAACCATTTGGGTGACTGTTCAATCTTAACGCCTAACACTATGCGCCCGGAATATCTTGGGCAATTGAGAGAATCAACAACTTTTATGTTGACATAAGCTTTCGTTAATTGTTTACTCTCTTTAAGCCTCAGACTAGGAACCTTGAGCTTTTTCCCCAGCATAGCAGCTACTTCTCTTGCTATACCGATATGACTCATGGCATCAGGCCTATTCGGTGTGATTCCTACCTCAAATACGGTATCGTCCAGACCAAGAAATGTGGCAAGTTCACAGCCACTGATTGAATCTTCCGGTAGAACCATGATTCCGTCTTTGTTATCCCCTAATCCTAGCTCATATTCTGAACAAATCATTCCAAATGAGCCTTCTCCACGTATTTTGACATGTGTTAACACAAAAGGTAATCCGTTAGGGTCATGCTGATTATGAGGTACTGTTGCTCCTACACGCCCGACAACAACTTTCTGCTTAAGCTTTGCATTTGGCGCACCGCAAACTATGCTTAGAATTTCCTTCCCTATATTTACCTTACATAGGGTTAACTTATTAGCGTTTGGATGTTTTGATATTTCTACAACTTCTCCGATTATAAAATTGTTGTACTTTTCTCCAAGGTGCTCTATGCTCTCCACCTCAAACCCAACCATAGTGAGTCTTTCAGCAAGCTCTGCTGCAGAGATATCAATATCTACATATGTTTTAAGCCAATTAAGTGAAATTCTCATAATGATATATTATCAAAATTGCCTTAAGAACCGGATATCATTATCATACAATATCCGTATATCATCAATTCCAAATCTAAGCATGGTAATACGTTCTATACCCATTCCAAAAGCATAGCCAGAGTATATCTCTGAATCATACTTTACATTCCTAAGCACATTGGGATGGACCATCCCACAACCAAGAATCTCTAACCAGCCAGTCTTTTTACAAACTTTGCAACCTTTTCCATTACATAAAAAGCATGTTATATCCATCTCAGCGCTTGGTTCGGTGAAAGGGAAAAAACTCGGTCTAAATCTGTATTTAATACTGCTGCCATAGAATTGTTGCGCAAATGATAGCAACGTGCCTTTGAGTTCCGCAAAGGACACACCTTTATTAACATACAAACCTTCAACTTGATGAAACAAGCAATAGCTTCTTGCGCTGATAGCCTCGTTACGGTACACCCTTCCAGGTATGATCACACGTACGGGTGGTTGCTGTTGTTCCATCACTCGAATTTGTACTGGGGACGTATGTGTACGTAATAGCACTTTATCTGTAATGAAAAAGGTATCCTGCATATCTCTAGCAGAATGATCCGGTGGGAAATTTAACGCCTCAAAATTATGATAATCATCTTCTATCTCTGGACCATCTGCAATAGAAAAACCCATATGAAAAAATATCCGTTGTATTTCTTCCATTGTTTGCGTTAACGGATGCTTGGAACCAATCCAACGCTCTCTTCCTGGTAAGGTCAAATCGATGAACGGCTCAGTCTGCTTCGAAGAAAGATCAACCTTGGATTTCCTATCATCATACAGAGATTGAACATGTGTACGCAATTCGTTAATTGCCTTTCCAACGATAGGGCGTTCATCTGTAGAAATAGATTTTAACTGATCAAACAGTCCGGCAATCAATCCGCTTCGTGAGAGAAACTTGATTCGAAAAGCATCAAGCTTGGAACTTGTGCTGATATTATTAATTTCAGCATCCGCAGAATGTTTGATTTCCTCGATTGAGTTCATCATAGTGTATAATAAAAAAAATCTTCAAGCCATAATAATTCTGTAGAGGTGACACATCGTCACCCCTACATTTCATGGATAGAAGATTTTAAAGTTATGCACCAGCAAATTTAACAATTTCCGCAAATGCTTCCGGGCTACGGGATGCTAAATCTGCTAATATTCTTCTGTTGATAACTACTTCTTTTTTGTTGAGTGCAGCTATCAAACGTGAATATGTTGTTCCGTGCATTCTGGCACCTGCATTAATTCGTGCAATCCAGAGCTGACGGAAGGAACGTTTTTTAAGTCGTCGATCACGATACGCATGTTGACCAGCTTTATCTAAGTGATGTTTAGCTATCGTGAGGACTTTACTTCGGGCACCCCAGTAGCCTTTCGCTCGCGCTAAAATGCGCTTACGACGGCGGTGGGAGGCAACTTTATTTTGCGAACGTGGCATAGTTGCTCTTTTCTCCTCTTAAGTGTTGTGAATGGAATAGTGATTTAAATTTGTAGATGACATGTGCTGCAATTATGATTGCAGCATCATATCGAATTTCTTCAATTCTTGTTTTGAGATCAATGTTGCCTTGCGAAGATGGCGTTTGCGTTTTGACGATTTCGTAGAAAGAATGTGGCTGCGAAACGCTTTCCGTCTTTTCAATTGGCCAGATCCAGTGCGTTTGAATCGTTTTTTTGCTCCTGAAGTTGATTTCATTTTAGGCATTGTATATTCCTTTACTTGATTACTTTTGTATCTTCCAACTTTGGTTTAATTTCGACTTTCTTTTTAGATCCTTTTTCTGGTGCAAATATCATTGCCATACTACGTCCTTCAAGTTTAGCTTCCTGATCTACTTTTGCTATATCAGCTAATTGCTCAGCCAAACGGTGTAAGAGATCTTCGCCGTGTTCCTTATATGTGATTTCTCTGCCCTTAAATACTACTGTTGCTTTGAGCTTATGTCCTTCTTCCAGAAATCGCCTTGCATGACGTGTTTTAAATTCAAAATCATGTACGTCCGTATTTGGATGAAAGCGAAGCTCTTTCAAGAGTGATACCTGCTGATGCTTACGCTGTAATTTTTCTTTTTTGGTTTGTTCGTACTTATACTTCCCGTAATCCATGATCTTGCAAACAGGAGGTGTAGCATTGGGTACGATTTCTATTAAGTCTAATCCTCGTTGGTGAGCAACCTTTAGCGCTTCATTCGGGCTCATGACACCAACTTGTCCATCATCGTCAATTACACGAATCTTCGACGCTCGGATTTCCTCATTTATGCGAACACGGTCTGATCCCTTGATAGTAGTTCTCCTATATTATGATATGTTTTTCTTGTATTTCTTTAATTAATCCATTAACAAATTGCTGTACAGGAACTGCACCAAGATCTCCTTTTTTATGCTGACGAACGGCAACAGTATCACTTGTTCGTTCCTTTTCACCCACAACAAGCATGTATGGAACTTTTTTTGTTTCCCAATCACGAATTTTATAACCTATTTTTTCATTACGTTCATCGAGCTCTGTACGAATACCTGATTCTTTTAACAATGAATACACTTTCAACGCATACTCATAGTGAGCATCTGTAATTGGCACAACCGCAGTTTGAGTCGGTGCCAGCCACGTTGGAAACGATCCCGCAAAATGTTCAGTAATAATACCTATGAACCGTTCAAAGGACCCGAATATTGCCCGGTGAATTGCAACAGGCCTCTGCCGAGTGCCATCTTCAGCAATATACTCAAGTTCAAACCGTTCAGGCAACATAACAAAATCAAGTTGAATTGTTGCCACTTGCCAATCTCGTCCCAATGCATCTTCAATCTGAATATCGATCTTAGGTCCATAGAATGCTCCATCTTTTAACTTAAGAGAATAAGAAATCTTATTTTCTTCAAGAGCTCGCTTCAAACTGGCTTCTGCTTGTTCCCAGAGTTTTGGATCGCCCATTGCATTATCCGGTTTCGTAGATAAATTGAATGTAGGTTTAAGTCCAAAAATAGAATAAAAATATGTTATCAAATCAATAAGACGATTAATTTCGTCAAGAATCTGGTCCGGTCTGCAATAAATGTGAGCATCATCCATAGTAATCTGGCGAACACGAAACATCCCGCCGAGCGCTCCAGAAAGTTCATTGCGATGAAGTCTGCCTATTTCAGAAAACCTCAACGGCAAATCCTTGTAACTGCGCAAACGGTGACGATACACATACGTGCTTTCCGGACAATTCATCGGCTTAAGACTGTATGTCGTTTCATCATTTTCGACACAAAACATGTTTTCCCTGTAGTGTGTCCAGTGACCTGACTGTTCCCACAGATCCTTTTTAACAAGAATAGGAGTATTAATCTCCTGATATCCTCTTTTATCTAATTCGCTGCGTAATAACTTCTCAAGTTCACGAAAAATAACCATTCCCTTTGGTAGCCAAAAGGGCGCTCCGGGAGAAATGTCATGAAATACAAAAAGATCTAATTCTTTACCAAGCTTACGGTGATCACGTCGTTTCGCTTCTTCTAAACGGAAAAGGTACTGATCTAACTCTTGCTTTGCTGGAAACGTGATGCCGTAAATGCGCTGCAGCATTTTATTTTTCTCATTGCCGCGCCAATATGCACCTGCAACGCTGAGGAGCTTGATTGCCTTAATTCTGCCTGTCGTAGGAAGATGAGGTCCATAACAAAGATCAGTAAAGTTGCCTTGCTGATAAAAAGTAATCGTTTCACCCTTTAATCCTTCGAGCAGCTCGAGCTTGTACGGATCATTTTTCTTTTTGAAGTAAGCAACTGCATCGTCCCACGATTTTTCTATTCGCACATAAGGCACATCACGCTTAGATAATTCGTACATTCGCTCTTCGATCTTCACTAAATCATCGGGAGACAGCGTATGATCTCCCATATCAATATCGTAATAATAACCCAGATCAATTGGAGGACCAATACCGAATTTCGTTCCGGGAAATAACGATTCAATTGCCTCTGCCATCAAATGTGCAGAGCTATGCCAATAGGCGTACTTTCCTCCTGCATCTTGCCATTTCAGAATTTTAACGGATGCATCTTCTGTAATCGAACGTGAAAGATCCCATACTTCACCGTTGACTTCAATTGCCAATGCTTCTCGATGAAGCCCAGAACTGATGCTTTTCGCAATATCGTTGCCGGAAACACCAGCTTCGTATCCTTTAACGGTTCCATCAGGAAATGTTATTTTAATCATCGACATAAAATAAATTAGGTAGAGGTTCGAATTAAGAACAAGTATACAATTTGTATACCTCTGAGTTGCTCGAAACACACTTCGTGCTTGTGGGCTCTACAGGATTCGAACCTGTGACCTCTTCCATGTCAAGGAAGCGCTCTAACCAACTGAGCTAAGAGCCCGCAGGTTTCATATTTCATATACGTGCCGGGGACCGGAATCGAACCGGCACTCTCCTTGCGAAGAACAGGATTTTAAGTCCTGTGCGTCTACCAGTTTCGCCACCCCGGCATCACGCAATACTGGCAATTGTTTTTACCAGAAATACAAGTGAAAATTCCTACTTGTAAAAAATTCTCTGGCTATAACAAATGTTCTGAGGCGCCGGAGGGACTCGAACCCACGCATAAAGGTTTTGCAGACCTCTCCCTTACCACTTGGGTACGGCGCCAAAAAAAAATCTGCTGCAACTTTGCCCCCTAAAAAAAAAGCCCCACCACCTGGTGGGATTGGGGGCGGTGGGGCAACTTTTAAAGAGGAAGTTTACTACGATCCTTTTTCCAAGGATCAAGGTAATCATTCCTGACCACCTCGAGCGGGAAACGGGATTCGAACCCGCGACATTCACCTTGGCAAGGTGACGCTCTACCAACTGAGCTATTCCCGCAATTAATGCACGTAAATATAGTAAAATTCTTCTCTTTCTGCAAATAGAATATCTAATTTTTCATTATTTGAAAAGAAATTGACTTCGAAATGCTACTTAAATGACGAATTACTAGTTTCTATCATTATATCCACGTATGAATGATTGAAGAAATCACTCTCTTTAATCAGAAATTTATCAACAAGGTAACTAAGTATTGATTCTGAATATTGAACATCATTTAGAACAGGCACCTCTATTTCCATAAAACATCCCAAAGACACTACATCATCGATGTGTATTCGAGCAGATTTATATATAAAAAGCTCTCTTTTTTTTCGAACAATTGCTTTTGTGCCAATAGAAATATCAAGTATATTTTTTAATTCATCTTCATTATTTACACTGTAAATAATATAGTTACTGAGTCTTGTGGATGTGTTTTCTTTACGGTTATAATAGATAAGTTCAGAGGTATGATTTGTTATTTCTCTCAGTTTTAGCCGACCTTGTAACACATTGAAATAGGTGTCTGTCTGATATAATACTCCTTGATACGTAGTATTAAAGGAACGAGCAATAGCTACCATCAGTTCAACGCTTTTGATTCTAGCTTTTACTTCCAAGTTAGTTGGCATGAATGTAGAAGCTAATAAAGAAAAGGCAAGCAAATAGAGGTCAACTACCTGCTGATTTCAATAATTTTATATTCCAATGTTCCAGCAGGAACTGCAATCTTTACATTTTCACCTTCAGTTTTACCCATCAGTCCCTTTCCAAGCGGTGATGTTACTGAAATTTTATTTTTATCAAAATCAGCTTCCTCCGGTGAAACAAGAATATAGTTGACTTCTTCTTTTGATTTTAAGTCTTTGAGTTTGACTTTGGAAAGAATATACACCTTATCGTTAGGCAGTTCTTTGCTTTCAATGATACGTGTTCGTGATAAGGTATGTTCAAGCTTAGCTATACGAAGCTCAAGATGTTGCTGAGCTTCTTTAGCAGCATCATATTCTGCATTTTCAGAAAGATCACCATGGCTTCGCGCCTCACCAATTTTCTGTGCCATATCAGCCCGCCCATTGATTTTTAGATCATGGAGCTCCTGCTCCAATTCTACGAGCCTCTCGCGAGTAAGATATACCACGCCATTATTATTATCCATATTTACACACTACAAGCTATTCTTCATATTAATTAAACGATAAAAACAAAAGCCATCATCCTTTCCGATGGGATGGTGGCTAATCACAACCTTATTAAATCTAATATACGTAATCTTCAAAAGCAAGAAAAATATTCTATGCTTGCTTACGGTCAATCAGTATCAAATGTCCAAGCTTATCTCTCTTAGTTTTCAAGTATTTTTCATTAAGTTCATGAGGCGTGGCTTCAAGCGGCACACGTTCAACGATATCCAGACCGTACCCATGTAATCCAACTACTTTCTTAGGATTATTTGTCATCAAACGAATTTTCCCTACACCAAGATCACGCAATATTTGCGCTCCAATACCGTAATCGCGTAAGTCCGGTCGAAAGCCGAGTTTTTCATTAGCTTCAACAGTATCTAACCCCTCATCTTGCAATTTATATGCTTTCAATTTATTGGCAAGGCCAATGCCACGTCCCTCTTGACGCATATACAGTACAACACCGCGACCGTTAGTTTCTACAAGCTTCATAGCAGCAGTAAGCTGATCATTACAATCACATCGCATCGATCCAAAAACATCTCCGGTTAAACATTCTGAATGTACACGAACAAGGACTGGAATGTCAGGTGAAATATCACCTTTCACTAATGCAATATGTTCCTTGCTATCAGTCTCACTTTTGTAAACATGTATATCGAACGTACCATACTGCGTTGGTAATTGTGTCGTAACAACACGCTGGACCAATTTTTCTCGTTGCATCCGATATTCAATAAGGTCTTTTACACTTATGATGTGGAGATCGAATTGTCTGGCAACTTCCGAGAGCTGAGGCAACCGCGCCATCGAACCATCAGGATTGAGTATCTCACAAATGACACCGGCTCGATATCGCCCTGCTAAATGACACAAATCTATAACGGCTTCAGTATGTCCTGCGCGACGTAACACCCCACCCTCCATCGCTCGTAAAGGAAAAATATGTCCGGGCCTCGCTAAGTCACTCGGTTTCGTAGATGAATCTATTAGTGCAGCAACAGTTTTAGCACGATCATGAGCGGAAACACCTGTTGTGGTTCCGTGAATATAATCAACGGAAACAGTAAATGAGGTTTCATGTAATGATGTATTGCTATCGACCATCATTTCCAAGGCAAGCTCTTTTGTCCGATGTGATGTTAGAGCCGCGCAAATGATACCGCAGCCGTTGCGCGCCATGAAATTAATTATTTCGGGCGTACAATTTTCGGCAGCGATAACAAAATCGCCTTCGTTCTCACGATCTTCATCATCGACTACAATGACAATTTTACCATCACGAATGTCTCGGATTGCATCTTCGATCGTGCTAAATGTGCCCAAAGGTTTACTCATACGTTTAAGTTGATTTGAATTAACTTGTTTTCCCTATTGCTTCACCCGGACGATTTATTGAAGAAATTGCACTCCGTTCAAATTTTACTTTTACATCATCTGATATCTGCACGAGCACTGTTTTTTCTTCAATGCCAATTACCGTACCATGCATACCTCCCGCAGTAACGATTTTATCACCTTTTTGTATGTTAGATAAAAGGCTTTCACGTTCTTTTTGCTTTTTTTTCTGAGGGCGCAAAATCATAAAATAAAAAATTAGAAAAACAAGAAGGATCGGTACAAGCGCGCTAAAAATACTTCCACCGCCATCTCCGCCCTGCGGCTGCATAGCTATAATATGTAGTATGTTCAAATAGGTCTCCTAAGGTTATTGATGATTATGAATAAACGAAAGTTTCTTGTGTCAATAAATGCATTTGATGCTCTTTCCATTTGCTGAAATTACCCGATGAAATGGAAATTCTTGCCTGTTGCATCAACCACTGATAAAAAAATAAATTATGAATCGTTGCAAGTCGTAATGCCAATATTTCTTTCACCATAAACAGGTGACGAAGATATGCCCTACTAAAATTGCCACATGTGTAGCATTCACACTCGCTGTCAGGCGGAGTAAAATCATTCTTGTATTGTGCATTAGTCATAGTTAGTCTGCCATGTTTTGTAAACAACATGGCATTTCTACCGTTACGTGTGGGCAGCACACAATCAAACATGTCGACGCCGCGGTCTATTGCTTCGAGAAGATTTTCCGGTGTACCAACTCCCATCAGGTAGCGTGGTTTTTCAACGGGTAAAATCTCTGTACACACTGTAATCATGCTATACATTTCTTCTACCGGCTCACCGACAGCTAATCCGCCAATCGCGTACCCCTCAAAATCAATCTCTGATAATTTCATTGCAGAATACTCTCTAATACTTGGGAATACACTCCCCTGCACAATTGCAAAGAGTGTCTGTTGATGACCATAGAGTTTTGTTGTTTTTCTGTAATGATTCTGACAACGCAATGCCCAACGCAATGTTAATGCGTTCGACTCCTTCGCATACTCTTCCGTCGTAGGATATGGCGTACACTCATCCAGTACCATCATGATATCCGAACCGATCGATCGCTGAATATCAACAACACTCTCCGGAGTAAAAACATGAGTCGAGCCATCGAGATGAGAGCGAAACGTCACTCCTTCTTCTTCTATCTTTCTCAGATCCGACAAACTAAATACTTGATACCCGCCGCTATCAGTAAGAATTGGTTTATGCCAATTCATGAAATTGTGCAATCCTCCTGCCTCTCGAAGAATATCTGTTCCGGGCCGCAAGTACAAATGATATGTATTGCTGAGGATAATTTGAGCATGAATTTCTTCAAGTTCGCGCGGCGTCATCGCTTTCACTGTTCCTTGAGTTCCTACGGGCATAAATGCCGGAGTTTCAAAGGTGCCGTGGTCTGTTATCAAATATCCGTAGCGGGCGTTCCCATCGGTGTGCTGTACAGCGAATTTCATCTGTAACAAAGTACAAATTTTTGCAAATAAAAACAACGCATAAAACTGCTAATTCTACACAGATTTCCGCTTCCATGAAGCGAAAATATAAATAATAGCACCCGCAATGACACCACCAATAGCATCAGCTGTAGCGTCCATAATATCGATCTTCCTTCCCGGAACAAAACTTTGGTGAAACTCATCGATGAAACCATACACAACCACCACTACCATTGCAAACAAAAGCCTACGCCAGCCAAAAATGTTTACTTTGACTCTCGGTTCAAGCGCATGGTAAACAAGAAGACCAAGCACTAAAAATATTGCAGCATGGATTACCTTATCGCTTATTAAGAGGGCAAACTTTGGCAACTTGTGTGCCGGTAGCGACGAAACATAAAATATGATTGCTGCCCAAATAAGTGCTGGAGATTGGTATCGAACAAAATGCTTAATCATTAGACCCAATGAACTCTGCTTGTTCTATGTTAAATAATGCTTTCGGCAAGAATTGCTGTATATCAGTTGCCAGAATGCTTCTCTCTCCATATTGTTTTTTTGCAAGATCACCTGCGTAGCCATGAATAAACACACCTGCAAACGCTGCTTCCGTGCGGTTCATTCCCTGCGCCCATAATCCTCCAATCAAACCGGCAAGTACATCACCCGCACCGGCTGTAGCCATTCCTGGATTACCGGTTGAATTGATATAAACCTTTCCATCTTCCGCAGCTGTAACGGTTGGCGCACCCTTCAAAACGAGTGTAAGCTTGAATTCTTTGGCTACATTTCGAGCAATCGTTATACGATTCCGCTCGATTTCAGCTGATGAAACGCCAATGAGCCGAGAGAGCTCACCTGTGTGAGGAGTGATAATAATTTCGTTACTCTTATGTTTCTTTAAAACAGATATTTTCTCTGGTAAGGCATTTAGTCCATCTGCATCGATGAGCATTGGCTTATCACATTCTGTAACGATTTTCTGAATAAGCTGTTGAGTTTCACTATTTTGCGATAACCCGGGTCCTATGACTACAACATCAGCCCAAGCCAAGTGCTTTTCAATTGCACCGAAGGCTGATAAGCTCAGCGTTGCATCGATAGTTTCTGGCAACGGCTCAACCATAACTTCGGTTAGTTTTCTCGCAAGGATTGGGTAGACGGAAGCTGGTGTTCCAAGAATAACTGCCCCCATCCCTGCTTTCATTGCAGAGGTTGAAGTCATACTCGCTGCTCCCGTAAACCCCTTCGATCCTGCTATGACCAATATCTTTCCAACGCTGTGTTTATGTGCAGAGAGAGGTCTGTGAGGTAATGCTACCCTTACATCTTTGTAATGAATAACAAATGTCGAATGTTTGTCGTTGTTCAGTATTGTCTTCGGTACACCTATATCAATAACCTCAGTTATACCAGTATAACTTCTTCCGGTATTGAGGATTAATCCAATCTTTCTGAGTGCCATTGTTGCTGTCAAATGGGCAATGACACCAATGTTAGCTGCGGTACCATCATCAGCATTAACACCAGATGGAATATCAATGCTAATCTTTACTGATTGAGAATCATTGATCCATTTAATTACATCTTTAAATACCCCTCGAACTTCACCGATAAACCCTGTCCCAAACAATGCATCCACAATAAAATCTGATTTCGGGAGCATGATTATTTTTTTTGCAGACTGAACTTCAATAATCTTCAACATTTCAGCCTTTGAAGCGTTCATCATAATGTTCTTCAAAATCTGGAAATTCGTCTTTGCATCACCCTTGAGATCGGCTGACTTTCCAACTAGAACGACGTTAACATTCGCGCCAAAATTGTGCAGATGACGTGCAGCCACGAAGCCATCCCCGCCATTATTCCCTTTCCCACAAAAAAGAAGAGTCGATTTTCCTGCAAGAGATCCATAATGCTTCTGCATCATTTCGACAACTCCCCTGCCGGCATTCTCCATTAAGATGATGCTAGGGATTTTCAGTTTCTCGACTGCAAAACGGTCACACGCCTGCATCTCAGTCGATGTAACGACGGTTTCCATGTTATAAGAGAGTATTAATGAGCGAAAGAAGCGAGGAAGGGAAGATTCCCAATTGTATAACGGCAAGCATAGCTATTGTGAGCACGATATAACTCAGTTTTGCAGGTGAAGCGAATATATCTATCTCGGTTTCTCTAAAATACATTACCATAACCAGGCGTAAGTAATAATAAAGAGAAATAACACTCGTAAGAACGCCTATAATAGCAAGCCATGTAAGGTTAGCATTGATAGCAGAAACAAACATATAATACTTACCAAAGAAACCGCCAAACGGAGGTATACCTGCAAGCGAGAGCATAAAGATCGACATCATCGCTGCAAGGAATGGTTTCTTGCTTCCCAGTCCTGCATAGTCATCAAACGTGAGGTTCTTCTCCCCTTCTTGCTCGAGCATAGAGAGAATTCCGAACGCTCCGATGTTCATGAACATGTACGATGTGAGATAAAACAGAATGCCGCTCTTGCCAAGATGATTCCCTGCAGCAAGTCCGATGAGCATATAGCCAGCATGGGCGATGCTTGAATATGCTAACATACGCTTAATATTCGTTTGTGCTATGGCAACAATATTTCCAAGTATCATCGAAGCCGCGGCAAGAACAGCTAAGGCTGTTTGCAATCGCTGTGCATTTTCAAATTGATGTGCAAAAATGAGAACAAATGCAGAGAATGCTGCTGCCTTTGCTCCTGTTGACATAAACCCGGAAATTGTCGTGGGTGAGCCCTGATACACATCGGGTACCCACATATGAAATGGAACTGCTCCAATTTTAAATGCAAACCCGACAATCAGTAAACCTATGCCTGCCCAAAATAACGATGATGATGTTAGTACTGCAAAATTCTGTACAATAAAAGGAATGTTGGTTGTTCCGGACGACCCATAAATGAGCGCGATTCCATAAAGCAAAAATCCTGTAGCAAACGCTCCGAGCAAGAAGTATTTCAATGATGACTCATTAGCGGTATGCTGCTTTCTTATGAAACCTGCTAATACATATAAGCAAATCGACATAAGCTCCAAGCCAAGGAAGACAATAATAAGATCATTGGCTGATGCCATAAGCATCATGCCGAGCGTAGAAAAAAGAATAAGGAGGTAATACTCACCAAAATTAGACTGCATTTTCTGAAGATAGTCTCGTGATAAAACTACAGTAAGCAATGCAGAAATCATGAACAGCGCAGAGAAGAAATTCCCATACCCTCCGACTGTCAGCATGTTATTGAATGCAGTTCCTGTTTGCTCCAGCCCTGCTAAAGAAATAACGGTAGAAACAATGAGCCCAATAATAGTTGTCCAATAACTAATCTCTTCACTCTCTTTCACAAGCGTCTCTACGACAAGCACAATGAGACTGAGTGTCGTTACCGCCAATAGTGGAGCAAAAGAAGAAATGGTAAAATCAATCATTCGCTTGGTATAATATGATTAAAGGAATAATAATGCGTTAAATTAGGAAAAAATAGGGAAAGATACAAAAGGAGAGGTGGTGTCAGGACTTTCGTCCTGACATGCCCGAAGTGTCAAGAGGTAATTCTTGACACCACCGTAATCGAACAAAAAGAGGTGTCTCGATACGCGGACACCTCTTTTTTATTACGAAAGATTCAAAAACTCATCGTAGTGCAAACACACTATGATCGTGGCTCTGCATCAGAGCGACAGTCTTTTCGCCGATCTGGCGACCAACGACAAGTCCTTGGTTATCATCGTGATGGAAGTGAATCCCACCCCAGAAACGTGATATCGCTGCCTCATCCGCTTCTGCGTTGAAGTAGGCTGCCTCAGCAGGAAATACTTCGCTCATTACTATTGCAGCAGTGCCTGAGATAGTCGAGTGCCCTGATGTGTAACTCGGGAAGTTCGGTGTAGGAATTACTGTAACAAGACCGGGGGTTCGCTGGAAGGGTCTTGCCGTCCAATACACATATTTACACTGCCAGCATGAAACGAACGCATCGTACATCGCTGCATTGAGATATGCGTATGCACGAGCCGACGCCATGACTCTCATATGACTGTTCATGACACGCTCATTAAGATAGTTGTTCCATATTGTCGGCGGAGGAAGATCAGCCCACTTGTGGACGACGGCAATCTGCTCAGCTGTACGTACGAGCGATGCATCATAGACCTGCTGGACTTCCACTGAGTCCTCATGCGAACCATAGGCATATGGCGGCTCGGGTTGGAACTCTGCGCCTGTTGTTGTAATCCATGTCTTCCATGTTCCGCACATAGGCAGAACAGGATTTGTTCCGTACCAATATTGCGGACCGACAGGGATTGTATCTGTAAACACAGCATCCGAGCCATCTCTTCTGCCATATCTGACAGCAAGACCACCTACTGTACGGCCAAGTATCCAGCTACGTAGTAAACGACCTTTTGCCAAGCCATGCTCAACCCTCATCTGACTTAGTGCTACCCTTCTGATGAGTCGGGAGCTATCGGGGAAGAGATACGTTAACACCCTCGATGCTGCACCGGCGGCGATGGCATTATCGACGAGGTCGCGCCGCTTTGTAACGTGCGCCGCGAGAAGTGCATCGTAAATTGCAACATGCACGAGTGCATAGGCACGGGCGAAGAGCGGAGGCGGTAGTTTTGCGCTTCGACCAAGGTCGGTTGTCAGCCTATTCCATAACGGCGACGGGTTTCCTAATGGTGAACCATCGTGATGATGATTTAAGGCATCCAAAACCATCTGGCGGTCTTCATCGGATGCTGCTCTATCCTCTGCCATTGGCTCGGGCAATCGCGAGTCATCGGGCGATGTGAGGACAAACGTATGGAACGCAGCCCCTGAATTTAGGGGATCAATGGGGTTATCTTTTTGACAGCCGCTAATAATGAATAATAGGGCTACAATAATAGCAGATACTTTGAACTGAAACATAGTGGTAAATCTCCTTAATGAATGGTGGTATAATGTAAGAAAACCTCATTACATATTCAACGGTATCCAAAGAAAAATGCATGATTTACGTATTTTTCCCTCTTTTGAGTGCCATGCACTTATCTTTGTCATAACTAACATGTGCGTGGCATATTACCAGACAGTGCATAGCACGTTCGTAATTTGACTTTTACGAAAATGATGAGTACATTGGCGCCTGTGGCTGGAAGGGTTTGAGGAGATGAGCATTTCAAGATAACATTTTTGACGAGGTATATATTATCAATCATATCGAAAGAAACATGTACTTACAGCAAAGAAGGGAATGTATCACCATCTTCGCATTGGTACATAAACTGGGGGAGGCAGGTTAAGTTGAGACATGAGTCCTGATTTGACAAAAGTGAATGGAAAAGAAGGAATGTGGTCAACTTTTAAAACAATTAGCCTAGGCTCTATCATAGTATTTGTGCTCCATGCCCTCGGCTTTCTCACAACGACAACCTTTGCTGTCAGACTGAGAATTCCATCTGGATTTTTGCCAGAATCACCTACGGAGTATTTGTTATGGGGTGCAAAAGCTCTTACCGTATGTCTTGGTGTATTTCTAATAAACTTTATTGTTCTTTCCATAATATTGATCTTAGTAAAATTAGTTTGGCAATTTCCCCGTTTAATGTTTAGGAGGCTCGACAATCTTATTTTGAGCTTAAAAGAAAGAATGGAGTTGAAAATACAAAACATTTTCAAAACCCACATAAACAGTTTAGCTGGTATTTTATTTATACTTGCGCTGCTCGCCTTTTTGACATTCTTTGTAAGTTTTTCAGACCTAATCTTTGCAACATATATATCTTCTGAAAGTACGCAGTTACTTAGTCCAGATAGTGGAGCATACTTATCATTGTATTTTTTTACTTTGGGTATTATTCTCACTGTAAGTTGTGTTTGCTTGTACAAAGTGCATCACTTGCAGATTCTTCAAAATGCTAATGTTACATTCTCGAAAATATTTAAGCTTGCGACTATTGGTTTGATTTTTTTCGAAGTTGTGTTTCTCGTGAGTCCGTATAGGTTGCGTGCATATAATGAGTTTGAGAGAATTCTGTTTGAAGACAAGCGAGCTTATATTCTTGTCGAAAAAGATTTACAATATGTGATTTATTTGCCAAACTGTATAACGTTGGTAGTGAGTAGCAATGACATCAGAGTTCAACGATCGCAGGAAAGAATATATGAAAACATTTTCAAGAAAGAGCCATAGACTTAGTGTTACAATTTCTCATACTGATTGTCTGAGTCAATGTATGCCTAAGGGATATTTACACTGTTATGCATTTTTGTTTATTTATGTAGTCATGCAATTTGTTTTCGTATATAGCTCCTTCGCTCAAACTGCATCTAACATAGATTTGACCATTGTCAATCAGGATGGACCGGTTAGATCAACAGACCTTGCTCGCCTAGAATATATTTCTGCCGATAGTAAACACTTATTTGGATTCCCTAATCTTAGTATACTGCAAGATACATCTCTACTAAAGGAAGATTCAGTTGGTTTTTGGAAGAAATTTGGAGTGCTTATCAGTGAATTATTTAAACATAGCGGGCCCGGTCCTTTTATAGGTGGTGGTGTAGAATATAGGAGCGCTGATAGAACAGGTAACAACATACTTGCATTATCAGGCACCTTTTTCTTTTCGATACAAAACGATCTCACATATGATTCGACTATTACAGGTTATGATACTACAACACCGACTCCATATGCTATCAAGGCTCCATTCAATAAAAGTAAAAAGGTATATGTTGTTTCCTTGAGACCTTCTGCATTATATAAATTTCCTCATTCAGAATTTGAACTAGGATTATCTGTAGGGTTGAATTATTATTTGGGAGAAGCTTTTTCACCTTTCTTCAAACCTTCACTCGGTCCTTATACAGCAGTCAGTTTTTCGAATCTTAGGCTAGGAGCCATTGGCAATTTATTTTTCGAGGAGTTTAAGCCTCAAGATTTTGGAGCTCATTACACACCAAGCAGACGAGATTTTGAACTTGTTTGGCAGTTTTTTATTGAGTTGAATTTTTAGATGTGTTGAATAATTAAAACTATGAGTCATATTAACATGTAGATCATATGACAGTGCATTTGCAAAAAATATGATTTATTGCAACGACAAAAAATCAACAGAAAGCTGGTACAGTTAGCGAAACTCCTGTTCTGACCTGTCCCCCATTAATCGATCCAATTGTTATAATGGATTGGAAAGGAGACAGGTATGAGCAAACCCAAACATACAGCAGAACAGATTATCAGTAAACTACGAGAAGCAGAAGTCCTGCAGTCAAAAGGGATGTCACAACTGCACTTAACACAGCAAACACCGCCTGTAAAATTGCCCCAGCAAAACTTCTTTTAATAGTCTCCTCACACATTACCCCATCCCGCCCCACTCCTCTGAATGGGGCGGGATGAGTGTTTGAACTTAAGCAGGTGCCACGCATCCCGACAAGTCGGGATGCTGGCACATTTTATCTCTTACGGTGTTGGCGGCGGGGGTGGCACTTCCTCCTCGCTGGCGGGCGTCTCGCCCGGCAGCAGATACCGGTTGTACTTCGCGTGGTTGTTCGAGTAAACGATCTTCCCTGCCTTCCCTACCTCTACAAGAATATCCCACACCTGATTGAGCTTGATGATGCGGTCTTGCGTGAGCGCAGGTCTGCCCGCCTTAAATAGCTCCTGGTTCAGGTTGGCGGTGTCTAACTCGTTCTTGAATGTGAGTATCTCGTCGATCATTGCCTGTGTAAAGTGGACGGCAATGAGCTGTACCTTGTACTTGGTCGCTACGGCATGAAGCCCCACCATAAACTGTATCATCGCCGACTGCGTTTGCCGTGCGCGCTCGTAGTTGTTGTACCCGAACTCGTTCCATATCGCCAAGCCGGTAGGAAACGCCTTCTCAATAAAAAACTTCAGCGTATTGAACTTGTCCCGGCACTTCTTCATCGCCGCTTCGACTGCCGCCGAAAGCCCAGCCATCTGGTCGATGACCACATCGTCCTTCGTCACCGATTCCGCCGTGTTAATGTCGGCTAACCAGTCGTCGGCGTACCCCTGCTCGAACAAGGGATTAAAGTTGTTGAAGTCCTGCAAATCCTCGTTCAGGAACCCGTGTGTTGTTTTTGCTGCCTCTATCATCACTGCATCGGCGAGTTGATAGTTGCGAGCCATCTCAGTTGGTTTACTCATACATCCTCCTGTTGAATTGTTATTGAAATATGTTAGTTATTTGGCGTACACGTATGTTCTTGTAGGTAAATCAGTCAGTTGTGGGGTTCCGTCATGCAGTTGATCCTCCCCGTCTTCGAGTTAATGGTTTCCGTTCTCCAGTCGGTTGCAAGCGGAGTACAGTTGAGGATTTCCGGCTTCCAGATGGGTCCGGTCGCCATCCGGTTAAGGACGTCCGTCGTCCAGTTAACTCCTTCCGCCATCCAGTTGAGGGTTTCCGTCGTCCAGTTAAACCTTTCCGCCATCCAGTTGACCCTTTCCGTCGGCGAATACCACCTACTTTGAGCAGTTTGACTGTAACTATACTCGAAAACAGCGTAAAAACACAACATGGCTGAATAACGGCTAAAAACGAGGGGTTAACTTTATGGCGCAGGCGTACGATTGGGCTGTACAGTGGTTTAGCATTGTACACATTGGAGGCGACTATGAAGCAGATTGACGTATCTGCAAACGTTAAAACCTCTCTCTGTCGATGCATCCCCTTTCCTCCTTGAATCTATGCAAAGAATGTAATACACAATCTTTAAAAAGTCAAGTGAAAAATAATTGACATTTGATATAAATTTACTTACACTACTCGCACTGACGTGGGGAATACAATGCTTGCATGGATTGTATATAAGAAATTGAATTTTTATTTATAGGAATGATAGGCGCCATATGGCCTACTTAGAGTAGTTAGCCGAAATGCCCTTGTCAAGGTCAACAATTCACCAATCGTTACATCACTCGAAAGGACAATAGTATGAAGTTCTTCTCACTGGTTTTCTTACTCAGCTTCATCATGTCCGGTTCTGCTGTTGCTCAAGGTTGGTCCCAACAGACCTCACCACTTGGTACACAGAACCTTGGAAGAGTTCAATTCGTAAGCTCTACAGAAGGGTGGGCAACTTCAGGTAATGGGAAACTCATTCACACGACGGACGGTGGAACTAATTGGCTGGCAGTGACCCCGGGGTTGAATGATACCGTTAGTTTTTCATCCAACCCGGGATATGCTCTGTCTTTTGTCAATGTGACCACCGGCTGGGTAATCGGAAGCCTTGGTACACGTATTAATCCCAAGGGTGCAGTTCTTTACAAAACCACGGACGGTGGTGTGTCGTGGAGTAGAAACGTCATCAGCCCTTGGGATGGCGGTATCGCAGTTCAATTTCTTGATTCGAATAACGGGTGGGCATCAGTAGCGACTGGTGCTTTCCCGAATATCACTTCTGCTATTATCCGTACCACTGATGGCGGGAATTCATGGTCTACTGTCTCCAGTGCCCTTTCGAACAAGATTGCCCTCGTTCAGTTCGTTGACTCGGACAATGGATGGATTCTTGTCGATTCTCTGTCATCTTCAGGAACATTCATTCCTCCATCACAAATTCTCCATACGACGAACGCGGGATCTACTTGGACGTTACAGATTAATGATTCCTCTCCCGGTTGGTTCGAGGGTCTTGATTTCATTGACGCTAATAATGGATGGGTCATCGGAGACTCAGCAAAAATTTTTCACACTACTAATGCTGGAACAACATGGCTGCAAGTCACTAATACCGGCCTTGCTTCGTCTGCGCGTGTCAGTGCCGTATTCTTCCTCAACTCCAACCTTGGATGGATAGCAAGCCAGACAACTGGAACTGGAGATGTTGTGCTCTACACAACGAATGCCGGGGCTTCCTGGTCACTTCAATCTGTGAATGTTCCGAGTACCATCTTTAGTATCTCCTTTATCGATCCTAACAATGGGTGGCTTACAGGTGGTCTCGGAAGTATTGCTCATACTACAAGTGGTGGAAACTCCCCATCGACATTGGACCTCCACATCGAGACCAGCTGGAACATGGTTTCTGTTCCTCTCACCCTGAGCGACTATCGGAAGACCATACTATTTCCGGCCGCTATCTCACCTGCCTTCGCATATTCCGGCTCATATACTATGCAAGATACGTTGAGGAATGGTATTGGCTACTGGGTAAAGTATCCTGATACTCAGACCGTTTCTATAACCGGAACACTGAGAATACGAGATACGCTTCTGCTTGCGAGTGGTTGGAACATGATCGGCTCGATCTCTACGCCGATTGCCGTGGCACAAATCACCTCTGACCCCGGAGGTATTGTGACTTCACCATTTTTCGGTTATAGCGGATCTTATACGTCAAGTGATAGCATTCAGCCGGGGAAATCCTATTGGGTGAAAGTAAATCAAAGTGGAAAGTTATTTCTTGCCTCATCAGCGAGTACAGTCAACTCATCAAATCGTATCAAGATTATACCGTCAGGAGAATTGCCTCCAGCCGCACCAGGCAGCCAAGGAGCAGCAACTCCAATTCCTGCACTGTACGGTCTTGAGCAGAACTATCCGAACCCGTTCAATCCTGCAGCGACTATTTCATTTAGTCTTCCATCTCGATCGTTTGTATCACTGAAAGTATTTGATGTTTTAGGAAGAGAAGTGTCGATCCTGCTCGCAGACGAGTTATCTGCCGGAAGGTATGCACGGCAATGGAGTGCAGAAGGTTTGCCGAGTGGCGTATATTTCTACCGTATGCAGGCAGGGTCATTCAACGAGACTAAGAAGCTCATTCTGCTGAGATGACGGGCAACTGCAACTAACAAGCGTGTTTACGACGCTCACTTTGTTGAAAGAGAAATTATTGAGTTCGCTCCATGCCGCCACTTCGCAAGATAATTTGCCTATTATAGCTCGTGGCGGCACGAGCGTAAACACGCCAGACGTTGGCGGTCATCGTAACAGACAACTCGACACCAAAGAAATGGAAAAATTTGAAATAAACAGAATAATTGACCAAATAGAGCGACTGCACAATAATAATTGGGCGGGGCTTAACCTTTACGAGATTTTAGACGAAATTACTGACAATTCCGCGAACCTGAAATTGCCTAATTTCAATCACACTATTCATCAAATTGCTCGACATTTGGTTACCGATTTTGTAGTTATAAAACGACTTCAGGGAATTGACTATAAATTAACAAACGAAGAAAATTGGATACCTGCCGACAAGATAAATTTCAAATGGACGGACACTGTAAATGCAATTAAAGAAAATAAGAATGAGATAATACGGGAATTGCAAAATCTATCTGATGAAAGCTTGGACAAACCCATATTAAAAGACCTTTCTAGTATTTATGTAAATCTGCACGGATACATCCAACATTCGTATTATCACTTCGGACAGATTGTGTTAATGACGAAGTTTATTGAAAATTTGCGGCAATAATTGTATTGTAAATTGGATTACTAATATATATTAAACGAGCTAAACGACGACGAACCGCCAACAAGGTATTGTCAAAAGGCGGGCTGAAGTGCTTTATTGAACTTTTGTGCTTCTATGAAAATTTGTACTTTAGCCGAACTGAAGTGCTACTATTTCCCGCCCTTCGGCAATACCCAAACCGTTAGCGGTCATTGTATCGACCGTCAGTGCAAACCCGCCCGAACGACTGCGTCTTTTCAGTCGGGCGGGCATCAAACAGACGACAAAAAACAAGTAAAAAAACAAACTTAAATTATGACAGAAGGACAAAAATCATTACCAAAATGGATACTTATAGTATCAGGACTTTTTGCATTACTTGAACTTATGGTAAGTTTATCATTATGCTTTTCACCGCAATCGGTTTTGGAGACAGTTGACCTTAACGCAAAAGGCGTTGACTACTTAATTTATATGTGGGCTGCCCGACAATTTGCCGTTGGTTTTATCTTTGGTTTTGCGACATTTAAAAAATCAATTCCTATGCTGACAATTGCATATATTTTCTTTTTAGTAATGATGGTTGGCGACTTCTTTATTGGAATTTCACAAAAAGAAAATTCACTTATCATTGGTGCTTTAGTAATGTGTATTATTTCTTCAGCATTGATATTTGCAATAAATAAGAGAAAATAATATTTGAGTATGACACCAACATTTTTCTCAAAACAATCCGACAGCCAAGCAGGGACTAATAAATGGAAAGACAATAAATACAACAAAAAATGATGGACAGAAAAGAACAACGAACCGCTAACAGCACATTTGCAATAGGCGGGGTTTTCCCGACAAAGAATCGGAACAGGCTGTGCTCCGCAGATCCCGCAGATGCGGGATGGTTACAGAAAGTTCAGTTCTCCGAATGAACATTTGTGCTAAAAAGCCCGCCATCGCAAATCTGCAAAACGTTAGCTGGCGTTGTCACTAACAACCACATCCAACAATCACATAAGGAGAGTATCATGAGTACAAGAATCCTGTTCTTTCTCGCCGTTGCTACAACCATGTCGGTATTTGCCCAATCGCCCGATTCTGTTCAAACGGAGGCGATCAAGAAACTTGACTGGTGGGTTGGCCAGTGGAAGGGGGAAGCGTGGATCTCAATGGGTCCCGGACGACGGGATACAACAATGATGGTGGAAACCATTCGGAAGGATCTAGATGGAACCCTCATCATGATCGAAGGCCTAGGTCGACGAAAGATGCCGACGATGCAAGAGGGAGACGTTGTCCATCACGCCTTCGCTGTCGTCTCCTACGACGACAAAAAGAAGTCCTACCGCTGGCACTCCTGGCGCGTACCCGGTGGCACTCATCAAGAGACTGAGCCTACGATAACGGATCGAGGTTTTCAATGGCGTATGGAGACTCCGAGAGGAAAGATGAGGTATACTGCCGCACTGAACGAAAAAGGTCAGTGGGAGGAGATCGGCGAGTTTTCCTCTGACGGTCAAACGTGGCGTCAGTTCTTTGGGATGCTACTGAGCCGAGTGCAGTAAATCTGTCGTACCAACGCCAGCTAACAATCGCAACCACGACACTCGCTTTGTTGATATGCAAAGTACTCGGCGTTGCGTTGTGACGCCAGACGTTGTACGAAATTTTGGAGCCTAGTAAATTATAAATATGAGAAAATAATATCATTTTCAACCATCAAAAAACGGATTCTATGCATGGGACGTAGATAAACTCGTTGAAAAAAGTAAAGATCTTCCACAAATTTCAGTTAAGTTAGTTGATATAAAAGAGCTAGATGAGATTTTTTGGTATTCGGGTACCGATTCAAAACCAACTTGTCGTTCAATCGTTGATCACTTTCGTTTAGTAAACGAAACAGACCTAAAGCACCCAATTATACTATTCAAAAATGGAAGAGTTATGGACGGCATGCACAGAGTTGCAAAAGCTCTTTTATTAGGTCACAAAGAAATCAAGGCTGTGAAATTTGCGGAAGATCCTCCACCTGATTATGAAGACGTCGTTGAAAATGATTTGCCATATTAAAACGGCTCCAAAACATCGCATACACGCACACGTTAGGCGAAAGGCACACAAGGTATAAATGAATTCCTTTAGTTCGTCATATTATTTTGCTCTTACCGGTGGATATACAATCGGCTTGCTTGGTTGGTGGATAGCAAATCGATGGAAACCTGGACTTTGGAATGCTTATCCAGAGTACCACTTTCTCCACCCGTGGTGGGATACGCTTTGGGCATTCCTGGCCGCCCTTGTTACTATCGCCATTGGTCAACTCTACACCGGCGATATGCTTTTGCCGAAGGGGTCAATCGTCGATCCAGTATTGACTGAAGCGCTGAACCAGATGATTATCTTCTCACCATTCATCGTTCTGCTGATCGTACGACGTCAGCCGTTTACCACGGCTTGGTTATCTTCCCGTCATTTGCCGGAACGTCTGGTGATTGGATTTGTCCTTGCCATTGCCGCTATTTGTGTATTCATGTTGATCCGGCAACCATCAGATGCCCTCGGTACGATTCTTGGCAATGTTTATCACCCAAAGAATTCTGGCTATGCGGCTCAGATCCTTCTGGAAGATATTGCTATCGCCGTTGTCTTCGTTCGGTTTCGATCTGCAGTCGGGGCAAAATGGTTCCTCATTGTTCTGATTGCAGTTGCATTCCTCTTCTCGGCGTCACATTATCCGGCGAAGCTCAGCCAGGGCTTATCATTCATGACTGCAACACGAGATGTCATCATCGATGGAGCACTGGTCTCTGCGGTCATCTACGTTCTCCAGCGATCAAAAGATGTTGTCTGGTTCTGGTTCATCCATTTTGCAATGGATATGATGCAATTCTATACTGGAAATACGTCGTTGTGATGTGCCCTTCGTCTAACACGCAAAAGTACGACGCTGGAAATGTCAAAGGTAAATACTCGCTCAATGCTGTTGCACATGTTAGGCGCAAGCAAAGACTCATTTTGATAAAGCGTTTTGTCTACGACCCGTAGGGTAGAGCGGCACATCTAGTGGAACATAATCAGAGAATATTGCGTATATGGAAGCCAGACAAACTATAGGAGAAAAAACATGAACTCAACGAAGAAGACCGCAAGACTTGCTGGACTACTGTATCTTATTTGGATAATAACAGGCCTCTATGGTCTTTTGTATGTACCGTCAAAGATTATGGTCAGGGGAGATACTGTTGCCACTGCCAATAACATCCTCGCCCATGAATTCTTATTTCGAACGAGCATAGTCAATGATCTTATCAGCAGTATCATTTGGGTGTTTATGGTATTGGTTCTTTATCGAATGTTCAAACAGGTAAACGAGCGCCAGGCTAAACTTTTGGTTGCATTTGTGTTTGTGCAGATCCCTGTAGTTTTTATCACGGATGCATTCAACCTTACTTCCCTCATGATTCTCAAAGGCGAAATATTGAAAACATTTGAACTTACTCAGAGACAAGATTTGGCTATGCTCTTTCTCAAAATCAATGATTACGGAGTTTTGACATTAGAAATGTTCTGGGGGCTTTGGCTCTTCCCCTTAGCGATCCTTGTCTACAAGTCCCGCTTCCTTCCCCGCTTTCTGGGCGTCTGGCTGATCATCACCGGCATCTTCTATCTGGTCTTGAGCTTTACGAGCATAATGCTACCTCAATATAAGGATATGGTCTCTAACAGCCCATTAGCATTACCAGCCGAGGTCGGAGAGGTTGCGTTTATGTTGTGGCTACTGATTATGGGTGCAAAGCCGAAGCCGTTAGTTGACACAGCCTCTGCCGTCGGATAACAATTATGAGCCAAGTGCCCAATCATACTTTGAGTTTAGGTTTCGTGCCGCAAAATGCCGTTGGTATAGAACTTTCCCTTCGTCTAACACCATCGCCGTTGCAGAATTTTCGTAACTCACTATGAGTGTTAAAAAGCCGGCGTTGAAGTACATTGTAACAAAGTATACATTTTGACTGTTATCTAAAATTGAATGTTATTCACATGAAAATAATAATCTGCACCTCGCTCACTTCCCTGTTGTTTATATCCTGTTCTTCTGTGTCAAATGAAACAACAAAGAATTTTGCCGATCAAAAACAAAAAAGTCATCTGTTAGAAATGAATCTTAAAGGCAATGTTAAATCAATGCGGGAGAATACATTTAAGGCAGTTGATCAAAATGGAGAAATTCAAAAGGGGGAAAGAAAAGATAGTATCGTCTATATTTTTAACGACAAGGGAAATACAATCGAAATGAATAGTTACAAACCTGACGGAAGCCATGATTGGAAATCCACTTACAAGTATGACGGCAAAGGGAATAAGATTGAAAGGAATATTTACAATCTAAATGGCAGCCTTGTTGCGAAATATACTTCCAAGTATGACAGTACTGGCATTATGATTGAAGATAAGAGTTACAACCCGGATGGAGGCCTTAATTGGAAATCCACTTACAAGACTGATGGCAATGGAAATATCATCGAAGAGAATATGTACAAACCAGACGGAAGCTTTGATTGGAAATACACCTGGAAGTATAACAGCATTGGAAATAAGATTGAAACAAATTGGTACACTGCAGATGGAAATCTTTCGAGCAAACAAACTTACAAGTATGACGACAATGCGAATCAAATTGAAAGGAATAAGTATAACCCGAACGGAAGCCTTAAAGCGAAATATATTTACAAGTATGACTATGACAAGAATTTGAATTGGATAAAAAGAATTGAACTTGAAAATGGTATACCATTGTTCATTTGGGAAAGAGAGATTGAATATTTTTAATTCTCCACACCTGTGCAGCCTGCCGTTAAGGATAAAACCTCGCTCAGTTGCGTCCCTCCACGATAATGACAATTTGGAGCCCGCCAAGATAGGACGGGACGATAAAAGAGTGCATTTAGAAAACTGTGGCTTAATATTGTTGCGAGTATTTGCAATTTTGCTTAAAATATAGCCGACAACCAATAAAGGTAATCATGTACAAATCATCACTTAACACCACAGAAACAATATTCATACTGTCGATACTGATTATTCAAGTACAAACAGTAACTGCTCAAACCTCTTTACAAGATTCCACGCTGAATAATTTAATCCATCCCGCCGGATATATAACATCCAAACCGGGCGAGTTAGGAGGAGTAAAAATGTCGGGTAGCGGAAAACAAAGCATGATTCTTATTCCCGGCTTAGGATTCAGTGCAGAAGTGTTTGATGATTTCGCGAAGGCACATGAAAGCAATTACACTATGTATGCAATCACCCCAGCGGGATTTGGCGGTACGCCAGCGCCTTCCATGCCCGACACAAGTGTGAAATACTCTGAGCTGACATGGACAAACGGCATCGTTACTGGAATTCTTAATCTGATCGAGAAAGAACATTTAAATAAACCCATTATTGTTGCTCACTTTGTCACGGCAACACAAGTCGCTTTGAATCTCGCGCTCAACTACCCCGAAAAGCTCGGCAAAGTTATTATTATGAGCGGTTCTCCATACCGTTACTACGCAAGCCGAAAAAATGCGACAACGTTCGATTGGGATGTCGAAAACATTCTTACACCTCAAAAGAGAGGAGAATTGGTCCAAGCGTTCTGGGCGCCAAAGTGGTTCAAAACTGTAACCAAGAAAACTTGGGATGATAATATGTGGACGCCCACCGATTATTGTCAGGACAGTGTTACCGGTAAACATCTTTACAAAACATCAGCAGATGTTCCACTGCAAGTCATGATTCGCTACCTCATCGAATGGATGGCTGACGACCCATCCAAGAGATATAAAGACATTACAGTCCCGACCCTGATTCTCATACCAGATTTTAGCGGAATATCTCTTACGCCTGATTCATCGATCACGGCGCCTACAGTGAACAATTCAAAGCAGTACCTGAAATATTTCCATCAATATCCTTGGAAGTATGCAAAAGAATCGCGCAACGAATTGCTTCAAGTTCACACAGTACCTAACACAAGATTATTCATGTGGTACGATAACCCGACAGCAGCGTATTCTCTCATAAAGGATTTTATTAAAAAATAGCCATCATAATCTCATTCACTATGAAAATTAAACTGACAAGCGTCATGGTCAACGACCAGGACAAAGCGCTCAAATTTTATACGGAAGTTTTGGGCTTTATCAAAAAGACTGAAATCCCAATGGGAGAATATACATGGTTAACTGTTGTTTCCAAAGAAGAGCCAGATGGAGCTGAATTACTTCTTGAACCAATGGGATTTGCCCCGGCTAAGACCTATCAACAATCATTATTCGAAGCAGGTATACCCTTGACTGCATTTCATGTTGACGACATAGAAAAGGAATACGATAGGATTATAAAATTAGACGTTGTGTTCAGTATGAAACCGACACAAATGGGACCAACAAAACTTGCCGTGTTTAATGATACTTGTGGTAACAATATTCAACTGGTTCAAATATTGTAACATGAACAACTGCTGAATACAATTGTTATGAACGGGTATTCAAAATCGGCTTCCTCAACATGGGTATCTCTTCTGAAAACTCGGACAGGATGAGTCCCGTAACAATGATGCCTCCCCCAACAACACCAATCATTCCAATTATCTCACCCCTCACGTAATACGCAAAGATTGCAGCTACAACCGGTTCCAACGCAAATATCACGGCAGCGCGTGTAGGTGTTGTATCACCTTGATAGCGGTTTTGCGCCCACATTGTAATTACTGTAGCAAAAATTGTCAGATAGAGAAAAGCAAAGATGAACTCATTTGATGTTGAGACGAAAATGTTTTCGAATAGCCCAGCCACAATCAACCCAATGACGCCGCAAAAGAGGAACTGAACGAACGTCAGTTGTATTTTATCCGTCTCACTCGGAATAGTATCGAGATACACGATGAAGACAGCAAAGAATAGAGCACAGGCGAGGTTCAACGCATCCCCGATGTTGAAGCCCGAGCCCTCCGGTGAAGTGAGCAAATACAATCCTCCTGCGGCACAGATGACGCCCAAAATGTTGCCAACTTTTAAAGGACGTTTTGGCAATTTAAAAAATCGTTGTGCAATAAACTGAACGATTGGCGTGAGCGGAACAAGCATACCTGTAAAGAACGCCGCTTTCGAAGCCGTTGTATATTGAATGCCAACCGTTTGTAGAATAAAACCGACATATAATAAAAACCCAAGTATAGACCCATGCTTGATAGCCGAAACGGAGCTTCGGGTGCATGTTCGGAAAAACAAAACAAACAGTATGATGGCAGAAAGAAGAAACCGTATGCCGCTATAAAAGAGGGGCGAGTTTTCGGTGAGGATAACTTTTGTTACAACAAACGTGCTTCCCCAGATGATTGTTATGGAGAGAAGAATAATTTCAGCGCGGCGTTGTAGAGTCAAAAACGATTAATGGATAGTTGTAAGAGGTTAATTTATTCGTAGTGCAATGCAGATTCAGTATTGGACGCACATCTCATATCTCAAATCCATCTCAGGCTTTACTCGTCATGGCTTCCTTCTCTTCCCACACTTCGCCCGTTTCATATTTCTGGAACAAATGACCCCAGTGTGTATTTTTTCTCCACTGTTCGAACGTTTTGCGGTCTTTCAGGGGCCAACGATAATAGTCGTGGTACGCCTCAGAACCTGCGATGAAGACATTCACTAACGGTGTATGGAAGAAAAGCTTTTGCATGCCTTTCAGCGGACCAAACCACATTATATTGCCCACCATGCTTGCGCCGTTATCACCCACTTCAAATCCCCACGACTCATTGGAAATATCTGCACCGACAATCTCTATATCCCGCACATCGCCAACACCAAGTTTATCTTCATGTGCAACATTGATATATTCAATGCTGAGTGGGTCAAAACCCATCATCTTGGCTGCTACAGCATCAATAGCAACCTGATCGGCACTCGCAAGCATGTAATCTTTCACGACAGGATACATAGTTCGCGGTCCTGGCCCGTTACCGGCAGTCGTCCCATCCATAACAGCAAAAATTCCGCTGTGAATCTCCTTCTGAATCGCAAGCAAATCAACAAGTGTCTTATGTATCCAGGAATGTGTATAATGTCGTTTTGTGTTGAGTAATCCACCAAAGGCATTCTTCATCGCACCGGTTGTCGTCGTATAGATGTGGCATTTTACTGTCGGAAGATGAACAATATTCTTTCCAAAGAAATACTCAGGAATCGTGATACCTTCAGGATAAATATGGTCGAGAACATGCATCTTTGCTTTGGGTTTGTATTCTTCCCACTTGATATCGCTCTCTTTAAAATTATAGAGGACAGGAATCTCATATCGTTTAAAGATCGGCACGTAGTTATTAAGATCTTCCCCTTTGAAGGCATTCGTTACAACAGTTTTATTTTGTACGCACACCTGATCATGAAAGCCAGCGTTCTTTAGAGCAAGGATAGTGCCTTCCATCTGCCAGGGTGTCGTATTGGCAGCAGGGAAAGGAAAATGCCATGAGATATTATCTTTCAAAATCGTGGTCGCACCTTTACTCAATGCCTGTTCAACCCCTGCAAGCTGAATGAGTCGTTCGATATCTTCAAGAACTGTGTCAGGGCGAGTTTTTACAACGGCGACCTTAGCCTTTTTCATACTTTATGTTCCATAAATAATATAGCTTGTAACAAGAATCCATAAGATAACATTCACCATAAGCGGACGATCCGTTACAGCAAGCTTCGTCGGATTGCCCCCTTCTTCTTTCTTATGAACAAGATATAAGTAACGAAAAATTCCATAAAGCACAAACGGTACCGTGTAAATGAGATGTGAAGTTCCAAACTTCTTGACCGTCTCTTCAGAAATAGTGTACAGTGCATATGACATCACTGTTGATGCGGTAACAATACCTATCATTTGATCGAGAAAATACGGACTGTAATGTTCAAGCACCGACCTATGCGAGTTGGCATCGTTTTCAAGAATCATGATCTCATGGCGGCGTTTGCTAAATCCTAAAAATAAGGATAGAAGTATGGTACAGATAATAAGCCATTCCGATGTAGGAACATTAATAAGTATAGCTCCGCCAATGACTCTGAGAACAAACCCTGCAGAAATCGTCATAACGTCAAGAATGACGATATCTTTAAGCTTGAGCGAGTATAACACATTGATGACTGAGTACAACAACAGCACAATGCCAAACCCTATGGTTAAAAAGAATGCGGCAACGATACCAAATGCCATGAGAAACATTGAGACAAGAGACGCAGTTGAAGTGGAGAGCTTGCCAGATGGAAGCGGGCGTTGAGACTTCGTCGGGTGAAGTTTATCTTTCTCAAGATCCGTAATGTCATTGAAAAGATAAATTCCACTTGCAGTAAATGAAAAGACAAAGAAACCTACAACGGTAAGGAAGATATCATAAGAGTTGAATAGGTTCTCAGAAAAAATCAGCGCAGCGAATAAGAAGAGATTCTTAATCCACTGCTGCGGCCTCATTGAGGCGATGACGTAGCGTAGCATCAGGGCTCAGAAGACTGCAGGTTCTTCGTAAACTCCAAATACCTCAGCGAGCGCATTACACATCTCGCCGAGTGTAACATACGCCCGTGTGCAATCGAGAAAGCGTGGAATAAGATTCGACCCGTCTTCTGCTGCCTGACGGAGAGCATTGAGCGATGTGATAACATCATGTTGGTTTCTGCTTTGTCGAAGTTCGCCGAGGCGTTTTTTCTGCTTAATCTCAACTTCAGGAGATATCATGAGAATAGGAATTTCGATTTGCTCATTCTCTTCCACAAAATCATTCACACCGATGATGATCTTCTCCTTCTTATCCAATTCTCGTTGATAACGATATGCAGCTTCTGCAATTTCACGCTGAAAGAATCCTGCTTCAATTGCAGGTATAACACCGCCAAGTGAATCAATTTTTTCGAAATATGCCTCTGCTTCTTTTTCCATCTTATCAGTGAGTGATTCTATAAAATAACTCCCTGCTAGCGGATCGATTGTATTGGTAACACCAGTTTCATATGCAATAATTTGCTGAGTACGAAGCGCAATCTTCACAGCTTTCTCAGATGGCAGCGCTAAGGTCTCATCCATAGAGTTTGTATGAAGCGATTGCGTCCCGCCGAGAACCCCGGCAAGCGCCTGATACGCTGTACGAACGATATTGTTTTCAGGTTGTTGTGCCGTGAGTGTACACCCTGCTGTTTGCGTATGAAATCGTAACATCCATGACCTTGGATTTTTTGCACCATACTTGTTTCGCATACGCTTTGCATAGATACGACGCGCGGCACGATACTTGGCAATTTCTTCAAAGAAGTCGAGATGTGAATTGAAGAAGAAAGAAAGCCTCGGAGCAAAGTCATCGACATTGAGACCTTTTTCTATGCCGGCTTCAACGTAGGCAAATCCATCTGCAAGCGTGAATGCAAGCTCCTGCACTGCTGTCGACCCAGCCTCGCGAATATGGTAACCACTCACCGAAATCGGATTCCATTGCGGCATCTCACGTGTACAATATTCGAACATATCGGTAATGATACGCATCGATGGGTGCGGCGGGTAAATCCATTCTTTCTGCGCAATATATTCTTTGAGAATATCAGCCTGAATGGTTCCACGCAGTTGATGCGGTTTCGCCCCTTGCTTTTCCGCAACGGCAATATAGAATGCAAGCGCCATTGCAGCAGGTGCATTGATCGTCATCGATGTAGAAATGTCGGCGAGATGAATACCTTTGAAGAGAATTTCCATATCCGCAAGTGAGCTTACCGAAACTCCGCAGATGCCCACTTCGCCTTCGGATTCACAGTCGTCAGCATCTCTTCCCATTAACGTAGGAAGATCGAATGCAACAGAGAGTCCCGTTTGCCCGTGGTTTAAAAGATAGTGGTAGCGTTCATTAGTATCTTCCGGCGCACCGAAGCCCGCAAACTGTCGCATCGTCCAGAGTTTACTGCGATACATGGTATGATGGATGCCTCGCGTGTAAGGATACTCTCCGGGAAATCCTATGTCTGTAAGATAGTTGAGATGAGCGATATCATCAGGCGAATAGAGCATTTCGATTGGTTCGCCGGAAACAGTCGTAAATTTCACCGGAAGTGTTTTTGCTTTACCGGCTTTCTCAGCCCACAGCTTCCTTCCTTTTCGGATTTCATCTATATGATTCGTGCTCATGCCAAAGTCTTCAAAATTGACAAATCTAATAATAATGACGTAACATACAAATTATTGAACTTTTATCAAACTCATTTCTTCAAATATCGTACGGCAAACATCGTGATATCATCGGACTGAGGAGCATCACCGGTAAACGTTTTGACATCCGTTTCTACAGCTTTCGTCATCTCTGTTAATGAAAGCGATGCGACTTTTTTTAAACATTCCGCAAAACGTGGGTTGTCATAGAGTTCGTGCTCTTTATTCATGGCTTCGTTAACCCCATCGGTATACAAAAAAATCGTGTCACTGGGATTAAGATGAATTTTTTGGACATCATATTCAAGATCAGGCAGCATGCCAAGCAACATACCACCGGTTTGAGGAAGCATTTCAACTGTTCCGTCCGGTTTCACAAGATAGGGAGAATTGTGTCCTCCATTGCTATACTGAACATCGCCGGTTCGTGTGTTGAGCACGCCATAAAAGATTGTTACAAACATTGCTTCATCTTTTTCAGGAATAAGTAACGCATTCAGTCGGCGAAGACATTCGCCGGGATTAACTATCTGCGAAGCTAATGCCTTAAGCAATGTACGACTGACTGCCATAAAAATGGCTGCGGGGACACCTTTTCCAGATACGTCGCCTACGACGAACGCCAGCCTGTCATTGTCAATGAAGAAGAAGTCGTAAAAATCACCGCCAACCTCTTTTGCCGTAATCATGTTTGCAAAAATATCAAATTCAGTTCGATCCGGGAATGCTGGAAATTTTCTTGGCAGAATCGATTGTTGTATACGTGCTGCCACGTTTAGATCATGCTGTACAGCAACCAACTGATCATGCTCTACAAGAGATCGTTTAATCAATTCCAGATGCTGTAATGTTTTGCTTATCGTAACATCTAGGTCGTTGAAATCAATGGGCTTCGTGACAAAATCAAACGCGCCTCGGTTCATCGCTGTGCGGATGTTCTCCATATCGCCATAGGCAGAGACAATAACAGTCTTGAGTGCGGGATTATTCATTTCGTGAAGCTTCTGGAGAAGAGTAAGGCCATCCATTTCCGGCATGTTGATATCGGAAAGAATCATATTTGTTTCCGGATGCTCTGTTAGCCGTTGAAGCGCTTCAATTCCATTATGTGCAAAAACAAACTCGTACTCGCTCTCTCGAATTTGTTTGCGAAATCGTTGTCGTATGAGTGACTCTAAATCGGGTTCATCATCGACAACTAACATTTTAACGGGCATTCGTACTCCTCATATTCCATAATCTGCATATTATATAGTTACACAGTCAAAACTTCTTTACGCAGTTTTTCGAAGTCAATTGGCTTCGTGAGATATTTTTCTGCGCCATATTCCATTGCAGTCTTGTAATTCTGTTCATCGCTATAGGCAGTAATCATACAAACCTTTAATTGCGGGAAATATTCTTTAACATTTTTCAGCATCTCAAGCCCTGTCATTCCCGGCATATTGATATCTGAGAGTATAAAAACGATATCAAGAGGGGTTAAGTTTTTAAGATACGAGAGCGCATCTTCACCTGAAAAAGCAAAGTGAAATTCTAACAACCCTTCACGCAGCTCTTTTCTGAAGCGCTGCCTGAAGAGAAATTCTACATCTTGCTCGTCATCGACAATCAATATCTTCATACATTGCTCCTTCCTTATGAAACTTGTTTCGGTAACGTAATAATGAACTCTGCATATTCACCATCTTTAGTGTCAATTGTTATTTCGCCCTTATGACCCTGAGTAATAATATCATAACTGAGTGATAACCCTAAGCCGGTACCGACGCCTGTCGGTTTCGTCGTGAAGAATGGAGTGAACATCTTGTCGAGCACCTTCTGAGGAATGCCATTGCCATTATCACGGATACGAATTTGAACTTTATCGCCAAGATTCTTTGTGTAGACTGATATTGTTGGAGAAAAATTTGCGCCGGAAGTTTTCTTTTTTTCATTTGCCGAATAACAGCCATTGTTCACAATATTGAGAAATACGCGGCTCAAATCTTGTGGCACAACACTAATAACACCTATCGACTGATCGTATTCAGTAACAATCTTGACATTAAAACTCGGGTCTTGAGCTCGTAAGCCGTGATAGGCAAGGTTAATGTACTCATGAAGCAATGCATTAATATCAGATGGCTGTCGTTCGCCTGCCTTACCTCGTGAATGCAGCAGCATTCCTTTGACGATACTATCAGCACGTTTGCCATGCTCGTTAATCTTCGTAACGTTTTGCTCTAAATCTTTAAGAATGTCTTCAACAATGGCAATAGTTTTAGGTTCCAATTTTGTTTTATCTTTTTCGAGCTCGTCACGCAATTCCTTCACCAGGTCTGCCGAAAGAGACGCAAAGTTGTTCACAAAATTCATCGGATTCTTAATTTCGTGTGCAATGCCTGCGGTAAGCTGACCAAGCGAAGCCATTTTCTCTGAAAGGATAAGTTGGTTTTGAGTCTCTTTCAATGATTTGAGAATCTCTTGCAGATCTCTAGCTTTTTGTTCTAACTCAGCAGTTCGATTTGCAACAATTCTTTCAAGCTCCTGATTACGCGCTTTCAGTGCCTCTACAGGATAGGCTTCACCCTCAACTTGATCTACGGATGGAAACGATCCATGTATGTGCCCGATTAACCATTGGCTATTATGCTGAATGAAGATGACAGTTGTTCTGGCTTTAGGAAGTTCGAGACACTTTCCATCGATATCTAATCGTAGAATTACTTCCGCTTCTACCCAACAAGTCGTGGCTTGGGTGATTGCACGTGTCCATAAGAACTCCGATGAGAACGGCGTCGGCATCTGTGTAAAATCGAGTGCTACAAGCTTTCTGAACTCATCAAGCCCTTGAGCTTTCTCATGTGCACCTGTTCCAAAAAACGTAACTCCAGGAGCACACAAAGCAAAAACGGCATCCGCGTTGCGCTGCTTGTATGCATCCCAGAATTTATGGAACACCGATAAGACTTCTGCCTCGACCGTTGAGGAATTAGTCATAGATTAGTATGGAATTCAATAGAGATAAGCATAAAATACACTAAAGGTAGGAATAAATTCTCGAAGTATCAAGAATTAAGAACTATTTCAGGAAGTTCTTAGTAGTGCGTAGCTCATACCTGCATCAAAATCGGATGCGACCTATCCCCACCTGTGCTACACCTCCATGCTGTCTCCACATTCTCCTGTGCACTATCGAATTGCTCGGCTGATACGTAGTGTCGACTCGGCGGGCTCTTGAAAGGCAACATTCTAATAATACAATGTTAAACTCCTTCTTTCTCCAAAACGCTGAGGCGATCTGCAAGATCGCCAAACGCTTGCTCGATTGCGTCTGTATCTTTTACACGCCCGCTGGTACTGCCAAGAAGCCAGACTTCTGAATTTCCAATCATGAAATCTTGTTTTCCTCTTTGTCGATTCGCTGATGGATGTAAGCGCTTAAAACAATTCTCGAATACTTCTATACCTGTTACAAATGCAACAATCTTCGGCTTGTACTTTTCCACTTTCTTAACGAACTTTTGAATATCTTCCATTGTGGGTTGGGCGGCCGGATCGTCGTCATTGCTGACGACCAGTCGTCGGTTGAGGTCGGTCAAACCGATGCGAAGTTTTAATAACGCTCCCTCCTTCTTCTCGAAGAAGAATTGTTTATACACATCATTGAGCACTCCGGTATGTTTAGCGTCAACCAGCGCCTTACGGTCGGATGGAGAGACAACTGACGTTGGTGAAATGCCAGCATATTCAAGCATTTCCCAAAACCGATTCTTTGTGCCCAAATAATAGAACCCGAGCTCGTCCGATGTTTCCGCTACAGATGTTCCTACAAATACAACACGTAAGTTCTGAATCAAAATCTCTTTTAACATGACTAACTCCTTGATTGAGGTAGTGGCACTCCGTGCACGACGCACCATTTAGTGAATAATGCGATGACCTCAGTATAGTAAGCGACGAAATCTTGCTGTGTTTTCCCGAGCGGAGACTCCTTCATTCTCATTTCCCACTTCACGCCTTCTTCCATTGCACGACTCATTTCTACAATATTATGTTCGGCAATATCGTTTAGCTGAAGAATGGATTCTGAGACTGCATGATTTTCGCCATGGTCCACTGGTAGATTGGTATTCATTGCTCCGTGCTTACCCATTGAGATAGTAATGTCATTGATAATAAAAGTGCCGTCATCGCGTTCTACAATGTCGCGCCATAATGTGTAGCTGTGAGTATTAAACGCACGATCGATATTGCTAGAGTTTACCATGATCAGAGTACTAATCCTTAATGATTGTAATATAAGCATAAATCAGCTTACTTGACTTCGTCCTCATTCACCTTCAGCGGGTTCGCCTTCAATCCCCCAACCTCATAATTTATTGCAAATGATTTGTTATTCCATTACTATAGAATATTAACAAACTGGAGTTTAAAATATGACACAATATTTTCGTTCTTTGTTTATCATCGTTTCATGTTTAACGATCTTACTTGGCTGTGGCAAAGAGAAAACGGAATCACCCCCCTCTCAAAATCCTCCCCAAGCTGAACATCAGAAACCTTCCACGCTTCATTGCAAGGTCATGTTCACAGGGATTGCCCCAAAATTAAGCATGATAAAAATGAATGCCGACGCAAAATGCTTAAAGATGCATACGCAGCCCGTCTATTTTCAACATACCTTAGTGAACGGCGAGGGATTATTACAAAATGTTTTTATATATATTAAAGAAGGGTTAGCAAAGAAAACGTACCCTACACCGAAGAAACCTATGATCGTCGATCAGGAGGGTTGCATATATAAGCCTCACGTCTTTGGCATCCAGGTGAATCAACCGCTTCGAATCGAAAATAGCGACCCCGTGTTACATAACATTCACGCCATTCCAAAAATAAACAAAGGGTTTAATTTTGCTCAACCACTGAAAGGAATGAAATCCGAAGTGACGTTTTCCGCACCTGAGATTATGGTTCGCGTGAAATGCGATGTTCATGCATGGATGGGATGCTACATCGGTGTACTCGATCATCCGTTCTATGCCGTTACAGACTCAGGGGGTACATGTGATATTACCGGACTTCTACCGGGGGACTATCAGATATCGGCATGGCATGAAGAATTAGGTTCTGTTGACCAAAGGATCTCTGTTAAGGAGGGCATAACAGAGAACATCGAATTCACCTTTGCCGCTAAAAAATAATGCCGTTACACCAGTTAACAACTGGCGGGATGCAAACTAAAGTTTCTCGTATGCGCAACCACGTTCCTGCGCGAGGCCTATAAGCATCGTGTGTGCAGGGACGAGTAGTACGCCCGGATTAAGTCCGGCTTTGAGTTCCGCATACACGTCCGGCTCCGGACGTTTCACTTTCTCACCTAATTCACCGGCAATCCTGTGCAATGCGTTATTGCATTGCCAGAAGATTACGCCTCGTGCCTGCAAAGCACGGACAGTGCTTTCTTTCTCGCGAGTGGTTTTGCCGCCATCGAGGTAAATGTTTCGCAATGCGGGCTTCTTTGTTTCCGGATCGTCGAGTTTCCAATGTTCACCAATCGGGAACTTCTGGTAGAGATCATCGCTCGCGTTGATGGGGAAACCGCTGCCGGCAATTCCAACAATAGCTGTCAGATCAGAATATTGAATACCATACACATCCCGGTACGCGTTGAGCCAATTGCGCACAACGCCGAGCGTATCAGTTTTTTCTACATCAAAGACTTGTTTATGCTTGCCGGTTAATTTATCCAACCACGACATATCCCATTCATCTGTTGCAGCAGACTGTGCTTCTGTCAATTTTGGTATGATAACTGTGCCTGCCAACTCAGTGACAGCGGTGAGAAACGTACGGCGTGAAGTATCTTTCATAGTAGTTATCCTAAATGTTAAATGTGTAATTGATGTTCTATATAGATTCTTATCATTATACCTCTTGCTTTTTCTAACCCACTCGACGAGTCGATCTACGATCCCGTAGGGAGTCATCGACCTATAATCCCCACCCGCCTACGACGTTCGGGCGGGCTCCCTTTCAATAAAGGTCTACGACTCGTAGAGGAGGATGTTTTGCTTTTACAATTCTCCCTTCGTAGAAGGGAGATGTCCTTTAGGACAGAGGGTTCATTTACTCTCTTTATCCATTTCTCTCACCTTCTCTTTGATCTTCTCAAGTACATTATCCATGTCGGAATATATTTCAAGATTTGTGAACCTCACAAACTTAATTCCAAGCTTCTCGATTTTACTTTGTCGATGTCTATCATGTTCCAGTTCTTCATCTGTGATATGAGTTGCACCGTCAACTTCGATTGCTAATTTTATTTTAGGGATGTAGAAATCAACGACGAATGAACCTACGCTGTACTGCCTCAACACTCGCTGTCCGAGAAGCTGTCTGTTCTTTAACTGAATCCACAACAGCACTTCAGCTTTGGTCATGTTTAGACGAAGCACTCTGCGTCTTTCTTTTTCAGATTGACGATTGAAGATTTTTGTCATAGTTTAACTTATATTTATAAACCCTCCTATAATCCTCCCTTTCAATAACGCCATTATATATTTGACATTTGCAATTATATTGCATAAATTAAGCACATAATTTGAGCGATTAAGCCTGTTTCTTTTTAGGCGGTTTAGCCTGCGCTAATCGCTGTATTGCCTCATCAAATGTCATATTGAGATGAAGCGGTTTTTGATACTTTTGCTCTGATTGCTTTTTAACTTTTGACTTAATTTTCTTTTGTTTCATATCAATATTCTTATAGGTTAAATTATGACCGAAGAAACAACACAATCTGCTTCTGATTCATCATCGAGTAATTCTACGTCTCAGTCAACTCCTGCGCCTTCTCCACCTCCGCCGCCTCCAGTAACTCTCGAATTTTCAGAAGGCAAAAAGAGTTTGGACAGCCAGCCTCTTACAATACGGTCTAATGATGAGTAATCCATAATGTGAGCAAAATTATTTCTATCATGTAAAAAATTATAGCCGTAACAAACCATCTATTTTTACTGGCAAGAGTTTTACTCATGCTATCGTAGTCCTCTCCCGCCTTATAGATGGCATTCTTCTTAAATTCCCACTGAGAAAAATGTAACCATTGACTGAATAGCTTGGTAGGAGAAACTATTTTAACTTGCCCAGAATGTTTACCCTTCAATCCCGCAATTGTTGCAACAATGTATGCACTGATAAGATAATAGAAAAAACAGTTTTGAAAGTCGGTTTTATTGTACGAAATAAGGGCAAGACTGATACCCGTCATTAAAGCTATCAATTTATCAATTCGATCATCCATTAATTCCAATCGCTTAATGACCCAGTCGTAAGATTTTATGGCAAGCTCATACGCTATACCCACTGATGGATATGTTTTCTCATCAGGTACTTGCTCTTTTTGGGTTTTGTTTTCCATGACATTCTCCTAATTTATTAAAGTTGCATAAGTTAATCTACCCTCACATTGTCCAAGGATTGAGGTGAATCTGTCTGTGTCTTCATCCTTGCGAGAGTTGTAACGATACTGAAACTCATCTACGTATCTGTGCAAATGCTCTTTGCTCGTATGATGATATATTCCGAGAATTCCACGTTTCAACATGCTCCAAAAGTTTTCGATGTTGTTCACATGAACACCACCACGAGCATATTCTTTCTTGCCATGCTTTACAATCTCATGTCCTTTGAATTCGGCTTTCAGGTTGTAATATCCGCCGTGTTCATCGCTCATTATCACTGCATCTTTATCAACATTCTCACGGATAATTGGTTTCAGGGTATCGCCATTGACACGAGTTACGATTTGCGCTCGCACTTCACCGTTACGCTCTGCCATGCCGAAAACTATTGTCTTATTCTTAGCACCACGTCCAGTGATTTTCGTACCAGTGGCTTTGCCTCCGACATAGGTTTCATCGACTTCTACCGTTCCTTTTATTTGCTTAAACAATGACTTGGTTTTCATTGCATGGCGAATGCGTTGCAACATGAACCATGCAGTCTTTTGGGTTACTTGAATATCACGAGAAAGTTGGCAAGATGAAACTCCCTTTTTGTGAGCAGTCATGAGGTAAATGGCAAAAAACCATTTCTGCATCGGAAGGGCGGAATCCTCAAAAATCGTTCCTATCTTCACCGTGAATGGCTTACGACATTCACCGCAAAAGTAAGTCTTTCCATCCTTGAATCTCTTGGAAATCCTCTCAGATTTGCAATGTGGGCAGGAACTGTTGCCATTCCATCTTGCTTTTTCAAAGAAATCTCGGCATGTTTGTTCGTCTGGAAAGCGGGTTTGCACATCGAGCAATCCATTCATTTTTTGCTTTGTTTTTGATTCAATTTGGGCTTTATTTCTCATTGTAATTACCTGTTTTTAATGAACTTGACTTCAATAATATACAACATTCTTTGCAAAAGTCAAGTATATAATTGCGTTCAATAAAGGGAGGATGTTTGCTATGTTTACAAAGCCAACAGTTCCCCCTTTTGAAAAAGGTCTACGACTCGTCGAGGGGATGTTCGTCAGGACAGGGGTTTACACTTAAACGTTCTTCACACCACCGCCCTCCTGCCCGTCGTCGTAGAAAGTTTCTATGGATGTAAGATCAAGCATTAAGCCCTTAACTTTTATCACTTGGAGAAAGAATAGTATAATAATATATAAAAAATGATTGCGTGTAAAGACATGAGCACCGCCCCGACTTCATGCAATTAGCAATTTATCCGGCATTTGCTTATCCTATAGGGTCAAATAACAGTACACCGCTTGTGTCATGCTGCTGATGAACCGTACGAATCCTTCCAATGTCGCAACGCCATCATTCAGATAAGCTTGTTGGCGTACACCTTGCCCGGCGGTTGAGCCGGACCGATACATTTATACGAAAGGATAGGTACCATGGAAAAGGGTACAGTGAAATGGTTTAATGCAGGAAAAGGTTTTGGTTTCATTTCTCGCACAGGCGGCGAAGATGTTTTCGTCCACTTCAAAGAGATCAAAGGCGACGGGTATAAGAGTCTGAACGAAGGCGATGCCGTAGAGTTCGAAGTCACCACGGGTCCAAAAGGACTTCAGGCGACGAACGTCTCCAAAGTCTCATAGGTAGAGACGCACGGCCGTGCGTCTCTACGGTAATATATCGTAACAACAAACCCTGCTCACAAGGCAGGGTTTGTATTTTGGTCACCGTTTGCGATAGACTGTGCTTCTATCAATTTGGGTAATATTGCTGTGCCTGCTAAAGCGGTAACAGCGGTGAGAAACGTACGACGTGAAGAGTGTGTCATCATGGTGCTTCCTGTTATTGTTTTAAGTGTTTTCGGTACATGGCCTTTCTGTTCGTTACTTTCTTCTTCTCTGATTTAGCCTTCTTTCTCCTCGATGATGCAAAGTAAACAGATTGTTTTTCCGCAACAACACCGGAACGTCTCCGCCGCATGACCACGATATACTCTCGAGTCATTGTATCATCAAGAATACCTGTGGCATTTGTCGGACTGTTCCGAAGTGGCATTCGCTTGTTCGGAATAATTCTCTGGTGAGTATCAACATGTTCATATCCCAATGCTGAGAAAAAGTCCATGATAGCAACATCGGTTGGAAGAATCGTGCCTTTTACCTTGCGATTGCCAACAACATAGCAAGCCAATCCTCCATACTTAATAACCTGCGCAACGTTCCTTACTGACTGATACAATTCTTGATAAAAAGATGCGACTTCAAGTGCACGCTTAGTATCTTTTTGAACAATCAAATCTATTGTCTCGGTAAGTCGTTCGCTAGGAAGATGTTGTATTTTTTTCTGTATCCTCCCACCCATCAGCTTTCTATCAACCGTTTCCGGTTCTTCAAGTCCAAGCCAAGCGGCCGAAAGGCGAGAATACTGTCCATACGCAACTGTGGTATGCGAATCACCGTATGGTGGAGAAGTTACAACAATATCAACACTGTTTTTTCTAACGCATTCCTCCGGTATTCCCTCGACAGTGTTGAAGTCGTATACTTTTGCCGTCGGAAAATCTTTGAACTGACTCATAACATCAACATATCTTTCCAATCCAAGGCGATTTCTCTTCAACTTTAACACCATAACTGAGAACACGTTGGGATTGAACAACCTCAGCTTTTCAGTCCCGTATCTATACAGTTTAAACTCATCATTTCTCGTGTTTGATGACTCACGAACGGTTTCACTGAAAGCGATTTTGAAGAAAAGTCGTACATCGTCATTCTCTAATGTATCAATGAAAATTTTGAGACGTAGTAGCTTTTCAATAACTTGGGGCTTGAACCAAAAATCAATCCTAGAGATACCCGGAATGAAGGGCGGCTTTTCTAACTTAATAGGCTGCGAACGCAAAACAAAATCATTAAAATGTCTGATACTATTATCAAGAGTAAACAAATCAGGCAGAGAAGTTTTTGCTTGTGCTATCATTCTTGCTAGCGGATTTATATCAGTTCCGATGGAATCGATGCCGCGAACCGCACCTTCGACAAGCGATGTTCCTGTTCCACAGTAAGGATCAAAAAGCATCTTTGCATCATTACCATATAATTCAATCAATTTCTTTGCAACTTGCGGTATCATCCGGGCTGGATAGTCGTGATAACAATGTGTTAATTCCCGAGTAGAAGCACCGTTAAATGTCCACTCTACTAAAGCGGAAGAGATCGGCTCATCAAGAAAACTTAATTGTTGCGAGCTCTTCACATCAACTCCGATATATCTCTGAATAAAGCAGTAAGCTTATCTTCGGTAGTTCTGAAACCTGTGCCATGATTCCTTGCTGATGTACCTTTATCATGAAGTCTAAGGTCAACGAGAATATTACCAGCACTAATTTGATTATGTATTATATTTAGTGACGTTCCTGTTAATAATTGTACACGGTCATATCTAAACCATTCAACATCACCTCGCATTTCGCAGAATGCACTCACAAGCACAAGCCCGGGAATTTTCCTTGCAAATCTCTCTGCCAATGTCTCTAATTGCCACTCCGCTACGATTTCTCCCGAAATATGTCTTACAGAAATAGTTGAACGGTCAATGTGAAGGAATAAACCAACACTATTCGGGGTTCGTGCCATCGTAAAATACATGCCTAATCTTCCATTACTATCGCGTGTGCCATACTTCTTGATAGCTTTAAGTGGATTCATCCTCCACGCTTTTCTGTTAAATGTAAAAAGCGTGATCATAGAGGATGAGCTTATGCGGCGTGCTTTCAGTTCTACAGTACCTAAATCTGGCAAAGCGATATTGTTCTCTTTCATTCCAAGATAATATTCCAATGTTTGTCCGACTCCAGTAGGACCTTTTCTCTTTGATGCCACCCAGCCCATCGCCCTAACTTTGGCAAACTTTTTCTTAAATATTGCAAGAGTCAATTGTTTATGTTTTGGCATCCTTTTCCTACTTAGCTTGTATTGTATCTTAAAGTTTAGTCAGCAACTTCACGATGTCGACCGTTATGGAAGACTTACTATTGAACGTCCTTACGTTGGTTTGTAAGAGAGTCGATCTTCCAACAGGGTATAGAATCCTAAAGAAATTTGCAAGTATATCTCTTCAAACAATCCGCTCAATAATATCAAAATTTATTCAATCCCCTGCCCGTAACTCCTCCTTCTCATGCCATCCACTTTGTCCTCTCTCTCGGATCCGCATCACTAAAGATCTGGTCCAAGTGATGCCGAAGGTGGCGTACGTAGTCTTCGGCAACAAATTGCAGTGTCATCGGTTTGCCATAGTCCATATCGCACACGTTGGTCAAAGATTTGGGGTCAATATGCTCGATGATGTGCGCGAGATGCTTGTTGTAGTAATACCAAACGTTTACCAGATCATCCCATCGCTCAGCGTTGTAGCGCTGGGATTTTACCCAGTGCATCTGCTCATACGAGAACGTCCCTAAGTCGGTAACCTGCTGCATCCGCACAATACGCTGGTGGTTGTTGCTCGCCGAGTCCACAAGGTGTCCCAGTATCTCCTTGATAGACCACTTGTCAGGATATGGTTTCTCAGAAGCATGGCTCTCCGTTAAAGAAAGAAGTCGCGGCTTGGCGGCTTCAATCGCCCCTCTCAGATGTTGTGCAACTGTGAGCATGGTTTCCTATTCAAGAAAAGTTCTCCACCCTGAAAATTACTACAGCAAGAAAATAGGTAACGCCAATGAGATTTGCAAGAAGCTCTATAGAATCCCCGCCCTCAATTCCTCAAGCTCGTGCCATCGGGTGTAGAGGCGTTCGATTTGTTGCTTCGCGGCGGTGAGGTCTTTCGTCAATTGAGCGGTATGCTCCCCGTGCTGATCGTAGAAATCATGCGCCGAAAAGATGGCTTCGATGCGTTCTACATCCGCCTCTGCGAGGTGAATGTCCTGCTCAATTGCCTCTAGTTCCTTTGCTTCCTTCCATTTTAGTTTCTTGACGGACTTGCGTGACTTTGGCTTCACCTGTGTCTCGTGCTGTTTCGCCGCGTCGGTCAATGCTTCTGCTTCAATCAATCGGGCATTGCGTTTCTCGATGTAATAGTCGTAATCCCCTTCACTGAAATGCACATAGCCCTCTCCCTCGAAAGCAAGTATACCATTGCAGACGCGGTTCAAAAAGTACCGATCATGGCTAACGGCAATAACACAGCCGTCGAACGAAGCCAGCGCTTCTTCTAAAACCCGCAGTGTGGCAAGGTCTAAGTCGTTCGTTGGCTCATCTAGGATTAAAAAATTCCCTCCGTTTTTCAGTATTTTTGCCAATAAGAGACGGCTTCGCTCTCCGCCGGAGAGTCTTCCGACTTTTGTCTGTATCCTGTCGTCGGTAAACAAGAACCGGCGGAGATACTTCCATACCGTCAGTTGTTCCCCTCCAAAGACGATCCAATCGTTTCCTTCACCAATTTCCTGCAGAACAGTATTCTCATCATTCAGCGCCACGCGCGATTGATCAATGTAGTTAAAGAGTGTTCTATCCCCGACTTCCGTGTGCCCTTCTGTTGGAGGAAGCTCTCCGAGGATGATTTTTAAGAGCGTGGTCTTGCCAAGTCCGTTGCGCCCGATGATGCCTAACTTCCTTTTCTTGTCGAAATTAAAATCCAACCCTCCGAAGAGCTTCTTACCCCCAAGCTCTATGCCTACATGCTTCAGGTTCACAATTTTGGAGCCAAGCGGTACTGCCGGAGGAATAATCAGCTCAACCTCTTCCTCCGCTTCATGTCCCTTCTTTTCAACCTCTTCAAAATACTTGCTGAGCCGGCTTTTTGATTTGGTTCTTCGTGCTCGTGGTCCCTTGCGTACCCACTCGAGTTCCCGGAGCAGGAAGCGGTTTCTTTTTCGCTCTTCCGTCTCCAATTGTGCTTCACGTTCTGCCTTGTCGAGCAGGAAGTCTGTGTAATTGCCTGTGTGTGTTTGACATACACCATTCGCAAGCTCAACGATCCGTGTCGCTATCGAATCGAGAAAATATCTGTCATGCGTTACAAAGAGGCACGCACCGGAGTAATTCGATAAGAATTGCTCCGTCCACTCTATCGATTCCGTGTCGAGATGATTTGTCGGTTCGTCGAGGATGAGAAGATCGGGACGTGAGATGATTGCCTTGCACAACGCAACACGCCGTTTTTCACCGCCGGAGAGTGTCGTAATGTCACGATGCTTCTCAGGAACATTCAGCGAATGCATCGCCGTTTCAATCCTATTTTCGAGGTTCCATCCGTCCCTGTGATGAATGTGATCTTCAAGAAGATGACGACGTGCTGATGTGTACGGTAGCGATTCGTATTCTCTGAGGATATCGATGATATCGTGCGCTCCTTCCACGATATTTTCGTACACAGTTAGTTTAGTGTCGAGCTGAAAGTCCTGAGAGAGGTATCCCGTAACGATGTCTCTGCGTCGTTCAACCGATCCTGAGTCGGGTTCCATGATCCCGGCAATAATCTTCAACAGTGTCGATTTGCCTGAGCCATTGTTACCAATCAATCCGATTCTATCGTCTTGATGAATGCTCAATGTTGCGTTATCCAAAACGACCTGCTCACCGAAGCGAACGGATAGTTCACGCGCAGCAACAATAACGGGACTTATGGATTTCGACATGGTTAACGTTAACGCTTTGTAACTGTAAAAGAAGTATTGATACTCCCGACATTGGAATTACTGTTAATATACCCGAAACATCTTAGAAAACCAATACGGAGAGAAGTGTATTCGACCTTTCCGTATGACGACAGGGTGGACATTGACATCAAAGAATCGTATATTTGATTTATGACCGACAAAGGACATGAGAAAAATGACTCCCTGGTATTCTCAGAGCCATACACTCCAATTACCACGTCATCAAGATGTCAGATCGATCGTCGTCTCGGACACCAGAAGGAATTCCTGGGGTTCAGTTTGCATTGGTCCTTACGATGAACAAAGGGCATTGCCAAGCTTAAGGTGGCAGGGAACAGTTGGTCTGGTTCGTACGGCCAGCAGGTTCTGCTCATAGTTTGGCGAATTATTATAAGGAGGTTGTTTTTCTCTACAAATATGATACATTATTTGAGAGTTCCAACATGCACTGAAAATATTACTCGGACAGACTCCTAGTGCCATTGTTGCGAATTGATTCAAAAAATGGGAAATACATCCAAGAAAGTTGTTTGGATATTTCTGCAATAATGAATATATTAACTTAGTTGATGTGATGATTCTTCGAGTGCATCAAGAAGATTTCTCTCCTTCTGTCGTAAAAGAATCTCAGAAGATGAATTTGAGCCGTCTGAGATTGATGTTGTCTGTTGCATGAGATCGTGAGATACGAATTTTTAACAATCCATGTTGACCTGCAAAACATATCATCCAAGCCCACCGCTGCGGAATCATATTCAGTTATTATTTCTGTATGAACACGCCGGTGAATCCTCCATGCAGCGCCTTACGCCCGATGGCTACGTTGAAATAAACTTCAGCATGGATGCCCCGATGAAAAGAAAGAACTCGGATGGAACATCGTTCATCATGATTAATTTCTATCTTACAAGCCGTTTTTCGGATCACTATTTCGTCCAGCCTATCGGCGCTGTTCGCATGATAGGAATTCGGTTCTTCCCCTGGGGGATTCGTCCTTTCATCAAGGTGCCCGCAAGCGAAATCGCGGATCGGTTTCTTACGCATGAAGAAATTTTCGGCAGCAGGATCAAGGCTTTACAACAAATGGTATTAGATGCCGATGCGCCGAGAAACGCGATCAGGGAGATCGAAAAGTATTTTATTTTGGAACTTTACCGGCAAGAGCATGACGATATGATTGTGTCCAAAATCGCCAGGAGGATCTATGATTCAAAAGGAATTATCAACCTCGATGAGTTATGTTCAGCGTCCAATCTTTCCGTAAGAAGAATTGAGCAGCGCTTTAACGACGCCCTTGGTGTTTGCCCGAAACTATATTCACGCCTGGCAAAATTTCAACATGCCATGCAGCAATTGTCCTGCACATCGGACGACGACAATCTTACGGGAATTGCGTATGATTGCGGTTACTTCGATCAGTCGCACTTTATCAAGGATTTCAAGGATTTCGCCGGTATCACTCCACAGAAATATCTCTCCGAGACTCATCCATTAAATGATTTGAAGATTGATTCTGCTTTCGTCGAGCTTTGAGCAATCACCGACTTCGCCGGGTTAATTTTCATTGCAACGGGTATTCATATTATCTGAATAGGTTCCAGGACAAAGGATCGCTGTCATAGCACACCTCCTTTGTTGCCACTCTTCCTGACGTTGTTCCTAATCTTCTGATTTCCACACCAACTCCTTTTCAGGATATCGCAAGAAGGAAAGAGCGTCGTGTGTCCACCTATCCTGGATGAAATCCCCAGACGGATAACCTATCTCTATCAGGCTGTTGAAAAACTGGTTTTGCTGTGGCATCAGGAGTTACCTGCTGACGCTGGCAGGCATAATTTCTCCAAGCCAGGCATTGAAGTGTCAGGACAAAAATCCTGACACCACCCTTGCTCGGCAGTCTACGGTTTTTTCAGCACCCTGCTAGTGCCGTTCCAACAAAATGATTGTACACCAAACAATCGGAAGTTATAGGGGCACGAGCAAATCGAGTAAGCTCCGGTGGGATAGACCGAAAGACCTCATCAAAGTACATTCTAATCGCAAGGCTGGCTCGAGAACAGAAATGGCATGCAAATCTCAAGATGTTGTCGATGAGGGGAGTAATTTCGCTTTTTTACAATCTAAAGTCATTTACTATGAATATATTTGATTGTAATTCGAATTGTACCCCATAATTATGTTTAGGAGTTGTATGGCTTTCAGGAGCAGTTATCGATGTTGAAGAAACTTTTCTTGTGTCAATTCCTTTTGGTTGTTTATACAGTGATAGTGCAGGGAACAACTATTCATGTTCCGTCAGATTATTTAACGATTCAGCTTGCAATCGACGCGGCGGTGAACGGTGATACAGTTCTTGTCGAGCGCGGAAGGTATTATGAGAACATCAACTTCAAGGGGAAAAAAATCGTTCTGGCAAGCCAATATGTTCTCACAGGAAACACTGATGATATTGATAGCACGATCATCGACGGATCACAGGCGGCAAATCCCGACACCGCGAGCGTTGTGCTGTTTATAACCAGTGAAGATCCCTCGAGCGTGCTTTATGGGTTTACGATCACGGGAGGAACCGGCACGATAACGAATGATGAACTATCACCTTCAACAAGATTCCGAAGAGGTGGCGGCATTTTCTGCTCGCTCACTTCACCAACAATTACACATAATGTTATTGTCGGCAACATGGCAACAAATTCACTCGGAGTTATATCCGCCGGCGGCGGCGGTATACGATGTGGAGGTGGTACCCCCCGCATACTGAACAACGTCATCATGTACAATCAAGCGAAGTATGGTGGTGGCCTTCTTATCCAATCTTCGGGGACATTGATCAAGAACAATGTCATATACCGTAACAGCGGCGGCGAAGATTTCGGCGGAGGCGGAATATGGATTGCTGGCAACAGTAGCAATCCAAAGCTGATTGAGAACAATACCATCATCGAGAATAGCGTGCCTAAAAACAGCGGAGGCGGCATATTTATTCAATCTGCGACTGCGACAATGAGAAATAACATCATCTGGGGAAATTCTGCTCAGTCAGAACCTCAAATCGCTATTGCAGGTGCATCGTTCAGTGTTTCGTACAGTGATGTTCAGGGTGGATGGACCGGCACCGGTAATATCAATCAGTATCCGAAGTTCACCGATACGAGCCATTATCTTCTACCTTCATCTCCCTGCATCGACGCAGGAAATCCTTCATCTGTATACAATGATCCGGAAGATACATTAAATCCCGGCACTGCACTTTTCCCTTCGATGGGAACTGTTCGTAACGACATGGGCGCCTATGGTGGAGCGTATAGTTCACCCTCCGCTTATTATGACGATCATGCGAGTGATCCTTTACCCCCGAGCGGTATTAGCGCTTACAGTGATTATTCGACTCCTACGACCATACATATCCAGTGGAATGATCCAATGAAAAGACGTGATAGCACACTATTGACGAATTTTGAGATTCATATTTACCGCGACTATGTCCTTGTCGCAGTTGTTGATACCGGCATTCAATCCTATGATGATATCGGTTTGGTGAATCACCAACGATATGTGTACATGCTTTTGACATCAAGTGGTTCTGATTCAAGTATTTCAGATTCCGTCGCGATCATTGCCGGGGGATCAGCATACCCTCAATCGCCTTCTCAGTTTTCCGTAAGAGATAGAGCAGATGGTATTAGTCTCACATGGAAAAACCCGAGTCGTCAGACTGACGGAACTCCACTCAACGACCTCGCATACGTGTTGTTGTACCGTGATGACATTCTCTTCGATAGCATATCACAAACATCTTCAGATACCGGATTGGTCAAGTCTTATTTAGATTCCATTTCCGGTTACCATCAGTATCGCGTAGCCGTTCGCGACAATGAAGTTCCATCACACAATAGCACCAGCACCTCTTCTGCTCTCGGATATGGCGGCTTGACGAATTCATACTCAAACGATTTCGAGTCTGGTCTTGGATCTGTCTATAAAGTCGGCCCATGGGACACAACAAGTCAACTTGCACATATAGGCATCCGTTCCTTAACCGATAGTCCGGGAGGTAATTATGCTACCCTAGAAGTTTTTTACATTTACATGTCTCCCGTTATCTTACAATCCAGTACTGTCCTGCGATTTGATCATATTGGAATCGTTCGACCAACCGGCTCAGTGCTCGTCGACATCTCAAGAAATCAGCGAAAAACTTTTTCAGCGATGAGGACGTATAATTGGAACTCGTATCCCCAGTGGCAAGACGGCACGGCAGACAGCACAGATTGGAAATTCGAACATATCGATCTTTCTGCCAACGCCGGTGATACGGCAACAATACGCTTTCGGATACTAACCGGTGCGTTCCCCGCTGACGGATGGTATATCGACAACGTTTTTATTGGTCCTGCAAGTGTTCCTACAACCATGCAACAAGATCTATCAGCTGGATGGAATCTTGTATCACTGCCGTTGCAAACTACAGAGCATGATATTAAGAATCTTTATTCTTCAGTTGAAACTCATGGATTTGCCTATGCTGGAAAATATGTCGAGCGTGACACAATGCTGGAAGGCATCGGCTATTGGTTGAAGTTTCCTTTTGACCACCAAGCTAATATCAATGGTATGACATTAGTTAAAAACACCATTAATGTTGTCAAAGGTTGGAATATTATCGGGGGATTAAGCTCGCCGTTGGCTGCCTCTTCGATAATTAGCAGTGGGACAACAGTAACATCTGAATATATCAGCTACAGCGCAACATCAGGGTACGCTGCTCAAGACACATTGATGCCTGGTATGGGGTATTGGGTGAAGGTCAATGCGGCAGGACAGCTCATCTTGCGAACCGACTCTGTTCTTATTCAACCAAAAACCTTGGCGGGAAACAGTGATGAAGATAATCGTCGAGCTACAAGGCTTTCATTTCGAGATGCACGAGGTCAAGTGGGAGCTTTGTATTTTTCAACTCACAGCTCGGGAAATCAGCTTGCTAAATATGACCTTCCACCCTTGCCCCCAGGCGATGTAATGGACGTGAGGTTCGCTTCCAATCGCCTTTTAGAGGTACCGGATTATTCTGAACAAAAGATTGTTACGATACGGCTAACATCGATTGTAGAACCTTTGACGATATCGTGGGATGCAGTCGACAATACATGTAAAGCCGCACTTGTCATCGATAACGATACCATCAGTTTGGATGGACGGACACACATCACTCTCCAACATGTACCTCAGATAGTTCAATTGCTATTACCGGCATCAAGCAGAGAAGCTCTACCTACATCATTTGCTCTTGGTCAGAACTATCCCAATCCATTTAATCCGGTTACGACGATCCGCTATCAACTTCCCGTGCCAGCCCGTGTAACGATAACTCTGTACAACGTGGTAGGTCAGAAAATACAAATCTTGAGAGATGATGTTGAAGAAGCAGGGTTCAAGGAAATGGAATGGAATGCATCATCAATGCCAAGCGGTGTCTACTTCTATCGACTTGAAGCAGTGGGAACAAATACAACTCATGATTCTTTTGCAGACACGAAAAAGATGTTGCTTCTTAAATAAAAAAGTGACGATGAACCTGTATCGTCACTTTCACGTGGACAGGGCCAGAATTGAACTGGCGACACACGGCTTTTCAGGCCGTTGCTCTACCGACTGAGCTACCTGTCCGAAATTTTCCAAACTTAGCGAACGTAGTGAAGCTAAGTTTGATGAAAATTTCAGGATCCCGCAGTTTTAATGCGGGATCCGAACCGCATCTGTTTGAATTTCAGGATACCGCTGCTTAAAAAGAGTACCCGAATTCTTTAAGCTTTCTGGAACGTTAACAACTCGCGACAATCAGAACTGAGTGCGCGGATGCCCCTCACCTCCGATATTCCCTGTGCAACCTTATTCGTTGACTCGCTCGAACGACGAGGCATATATACTTTGCCAACAGATTTAAATCCAGCTTCTCGAAAAATCTGTGTAACCTCACCCGGGTAATCTAGAAATTCGGTTACAGCAAATGCCGGCTCAACAATGATTGAAACTCTACCGCCTGACTTTAACACACGAGCACACTCACGAACGATACCTTTGAACTTTAACACAAAGTCTGATTTTGCCGCATCTAGGCTTATCTCAAACCCTGTTGTGGTATCTTTCTGAGAATAGTCAGTTGGCGGATCAAGGAAAATATAATTTACCGATCCTGATTGTTCAGGTATACCAGTCAGTAATACGTTGTTACGCGTAATACGCTCGTCAATCGGTTCAATGTCGTACATTTTATATTTACGATCTTGAAAATGCGGCAGTGCATCCACAACATCGCCTAACGTCCCGCAGCCTGCAAACGGGTCAACGATATGGTCGCCGGGATTACTGTAATAGTATAAGGCGTTTGCGACAATCTGACCGGGGATACGTCCTTTGTAATTTGTCTTACCGAAACGCGGGTCCGGCGTTTCAAATACCCAGACATTACGATCGCGAAGATCAAATCCATACTTTGTCCGTGCATCGATACGACGCGCCAAGTCGTCATCATGAATCTTTTTACGCAAATCTGAAATTGTCCAATGAGAATCTACTGCCATCTTCTCATATTGATCCCTGCGCTTTGATTCATCAACTTTCGTCGCCAAATCAAAATAAAATACCTCCGGCAGCGACCGTTTCTTGACGTCCGGATAATAACTGTAATACTGCTGACATTGTTTCAGCATCGAGAACGGGAATTTGATACCCGGATGAGAAGAGACCATTTTTAATACCTGATCTTCAAACATCCCCTGCTTTCTCGCAACAGGCATCACTTTGTCGACCAGGAATCTTCCAAGATCCCAATAGTTATCGACGTTAAACGAATTCAGCTCCTTGACTAAATCAGAAACTGAAAATTGTTTGGGATCGATCTTTATCGATGCAGATCGACTCGATGACGCAGATTTTTTCTTTGTCTTTTGTGCCATAATTACTCCAATCAAAAAGTTATATGGATGAATTCCAAGGTGCTAATTTAGACAAGAATCCGGATGCGGATTACATGTTGTTGGTGTGAAATATACGAAACTTGAGATGAAAAATCAATAAATCTACAGGAAATCCGATAAAAATATTTACTTGAACTCTGTCGGACTCTTCTGCCCTACATAGCTCACAATGTCTTCGCCGCCATCTACACCAATGACGTTGCCCGAGATGAAGGAGGCATCATCATGAGAAAGAAGTGCTATTGCTTTTGCAACATCTTCCGGGGTCGTGTGTCGCATTTGCGGATTTTTTGACTTGGCTACATCTAACATGCTGACGGCACCGGGGATTTTGCGAAGAGCAGGAGTATCTGTAACACCTGCAAGGATCGAATTCGTTGTAATGCCGTAGGGTCCGAGTTCCATTGCCAATTGACGAATATGAGATTCGAGCGCCGCTTTTGCAGCAGATACAGCGCCGTAGTTTGGTAGTACAGTATGTCCTCCTGAGCTTGTCATTGCAAAAACCCTGCCTCCTTGTTTCAATATTCCCCTAACAAACGCCCCTTGCACCCAATATACCAGCGAGTTTGCCATAACATCCAGCGTCATCTCGATTTGTGCCTGTGTCATCAATTCTTCAGCTTTCTTGCTGATGTATGGTTTTAATGTGCCAAAGGCAAGTGAGTGTAGAAATGTCCTTATCGTACTGTCTGGTGTCGACGATAATTCCTTCTGCATCGTATCTAGCGCCTCGTTGCGTTTAACGGCATCCGATGCGTTGATATTAAAGTATAAAGCCTTTGAACCAAATGACTGAATTTCCTTAATAATCTTTTCAACGTTTGGCATCGTCGCTGCGCGATCGAAATGAACACCACAGATATTCATTCCCCTGCGCGCTAACTCCAATGCAGTTGCACCACCGAAACCGCTCGATGCGCCAAGAATGAGCGCCCATTGTGTCTTATTGAATTGTAATGATGTCACCGAAACACCTGATTCTAAATTGAAAGTTAATGGAATTGAATGCTAAAAAGATGAGAAATTTTTATGTGAAAATCAACCCCGCCAGACCGCCCGAATTATCGTCGGGCAGGATGTCGGGTTGGTTTATTCTACGGTTACGCTCTTCGCCAAATTGCGCGGCTGGTCGACGTTGCACCCGCGAGCAACTGCCATGTAATACGCGAGCAGTTGGAGCGGAATGCTGTTGATGATCGGACCAAAGTAATTGTACGTTCGCGGCACACGAATTACGAAATCAGCAAGGCCATCAATCTCCTTATCGTCCTCATTCGCAACGGCAATGATTCTGCCTTTGCGCGCGCGAACCTCTTGCATGTTACTCAGCACCTTTTCATATATAGCATCTTTCGGTACGATGAACACGACGGGCATATTATCATCTATCAAGGCAATGGGTCCATGTTTCATTTCTGCCGCAGGATATCCCTCAGCATGGATATAAGAGATTTCTTTCAGCTTGAGCGCACCCTCTAATGCCGTTGAGAAATTACTGCCACGACCGAGATATAAGAAATTATGAACGTTCTTAAATTCTTCCGCGATATACTTTATCTGTTCTGTTTGAGAAAGTACCTTCCTGACTTTATCAGGCAACGATGCTAAATCTGCGGCGAGCACTTTACCTACTTCTTTAGAAAGTCCCCGCTGGCGAGCAAGCCATAACGTGATGAGCGAAAGCACGGCAATCTGAGATGTGTATGCTTTCGTCGAAGCCACACCGATTTCAGGTCCTGCATGAATATATACTCCGGCTTCAGTCGCGCGGGCGATCGTACTGCCAACGACGTTGACAATACCTAGGACAGTAGCACCCTTTTTCTTTGCTTCACGCAGTGCAGCCATTGTGTCGGCAGTTTCGCCGCTCTGACTGATGACAAACATAACATCATCAGGATAAATGATGGGATTACGGTACCGGAACTCGGAGGCATAATCGACTTCAACCGGAATGCCGGCAAGTTGTTCGAGCATGTATTTTCCTGCAAGCGCGGCATGCCACGACGTCCCGCATGCTGTGATGATGAGCCGGCGTGCATTCAGCAATTTATCTCTGACGGATTCTAATCCGCCAAGCTTTGCGTTGCCTTCATTGACAAGTAAGCGGCCTCGCATCGAGTTCGTTAACGACTCGGGCTGCTCATTGATTTCCTTAAGCATGAAATGTTCATAGCCGCCTTTTTCGATTTGCTCGAGATCGAACGTAATTTCTTCCACTTGCTTGATGATTTCCTCATCATGGATTGTCTTTGTGAAGAACGAGTCAGCGGTTAAGCAAGCAATTTCTCCATCTTCAAGATAGGTTACCTGACGTGTATGATCGACGAGCGCTGCAGCATCGGAAGCGACGAGGTTTTCTCCGTCACCTATGCCAATAACCAAGGGACTTCCCTTTCGGGCTGCAATAATTTTATCGGGTTCTTTTGTAGAAACGACAAGGATACCGTATGCACCCTCGACTTCAAGGAGAGCTAACCGTACTGCTGTAAAGAGATCGTTGGTGCGTTTGTACATTTCTTCGATGAGATGCACGAGCACTTCCGTATCCGTTACAGTGCGAATCGTATGGCCATCTTGCTGAAGCTTGGTTTTGATTGTGGCGTAATTCTCGATGATGCCGTTATGGATGATGGCAATTTCTCGTTTGCAATCCCAGTGAGGGTGAGCGTTGACGTCGTTTGGTTCGCCGTGTGTTGCCCAGCGTGTATGCCCGATGCCCAACTGCGCGGAAAGTCCTTTTTCGCCGATGAGGTTGACAAGCTCTGTAACTTTGCCGGCTTTCTTATATACGGTAAGCTGACCGTCTTTTACCAGTGCAATACCTGCCGAGTCGTAGCCGCGATACTCGAGCCGCTGTAAGCCCTCAAGGAGGATTGGGAGTGAGTTCTTTTGACCTATATATCCAACTATGCCACACATAACAAGTTCTTGTTTTCAAATAGTATTATTAAAAATGTACGCATTCTTGGAAAGAAAAACAATGTGCAAAGTGATAAGAACAAAACCATTATACCAGAAAAGCAGATTTTAGTATTTTCAAGTACAACAAAGCAATAATAAAAAAAACTATTGCCGCTGCTGACACATTTGTTAGTATTTGGGCGTTACCAAGTTCACAGCAAGGTAGAAAAATACGAAGTTAGTTAGAATTGCATAAAGCCAAAAAATCAATTTCCCCTTCCTCTTTTGTGTAGGCGTGTAATTCTCACACTTCTGAAAGATCACTTCTCTCTTGGCATAGAGATAGAAATAGTTTATTGTAAAGAGGATAGCCGCCAATAAAAGCGAACCAACGATGGTTGTGTTTCTAGCCAGAACAATCTTCAAATAATATTTCACAACAACCATTACGCTCATGATATTCATAGCTTGCAATGTACTAACAGTCAAGTATGCGCTATGCGCTTTCTCTACATCTTTATCTTTATTGAATTTGATTTTTCGGATATACCAATACATCCAGTAATAGAATTCCTTGAACATACTCAGCGACCCACCACCCCATACATCCTCCCCGAGCGGTTGCCGTCTCTGCGGAAGGAGTGGTACAAATCGTTGCAAATCGTGCAATCATCGGAAATTTCTATGTTTGCTTCCTTGAGTCCGCTTTGTAACATGAGATGTTTATTGAAGCACTTCAAATCGAGATGAGGCTTCTTGTCCGGTTCTCTCTTCACAAACTCGTCATCGAACGCTGCGGCAACTTCCTCTCCTACTTCGTAACAACACACGCCCGCCGATGGACCGATATATCCTACAAGATTGCTTGGCTTCACATCATACTTTTGTATCAACGCCTCAATGGCCACGCCAAGAATCTTCTGTTTGCTTCCTCGCCAGCCCGAGTGCACTGCTGCTATCGAGGATGTCACGGGATCGTAGAGAAATATCGGCACACAGTCTGCCACTGAAACTCCAAGAACAATGTTACGGGTATTTGTCATGAGCGCGTCACAATCGGGATAGATGCCCGGTGTCGCAGCTTCCTTAACAACATTACTATGTATTTGTTTGGGCAATGCAAAACGATCTTCTGTTATGCCTAATGTACGGAAAAATCTCGAACGATTCACCTCAACATTCTTCGAATCATCCCCAACGCTATAGCTCAGATTCATTCCCAAGGGATCCGGGCTTACTCCACCCAACCTCGTGCTCATCCCGAACACGAGATTCGGGAATTGCGAGAACAGCTTCGACTGAACGATAACGACTTCCGATGATTGAACGTTATTCATGTTCGAGACTTAAGAGTAATTTCATAGTTACCGTCGTACCGATGCCGGGGGTGCTCTCGATGGTAATCGTTCCGCCAAGGTCGTCGATTGTCTTTTTTACGATAGACAAACCGAGTCCCATGCCATCTTTCTTTGTAGAAAAATTCGGCTCAAATATTCGATGCAGCACCTCGGGCGATATTCCGGAGCCAGTATCGGTTATAGCAACTTCGATAATATCGATATCGGATGTCGTACGAAGAGTGATTGTACCTTTTACGTTCATCGCCTGAATGGCATTACGGATAATATTGATAAACGCTCTTCGCAGTTCCTCCCTGTCTGCAAGGATGACACTCTTTTGCGCCTTATACTCTTTATTGAAAACAACGGTCGTTTCCTGGTTAAATAAATTTTTCGCTTCGCCGAGGATTTCATGAACATCGCAGTACGTCAATGTTCGTTCAGGCATGCGGGCAAAATGTGAAAACTCCGAAGCAATACGGGTAAGCGCATCGATTTGCTCGAGTATCGTAGCAGAAACTTGCTGCAACACGCCGCCGAAATCTTTTACATTATCCTGATATGCTCGCCGTAAATGCTGAATAGAAAGTTTTATAGGGGTAAGGGGATTTTTAATTTCATGCGCAACCTGTTTTGCCATTTCTTTCCACGCCGCTTCCCGCTGTGCTTTGAGCATGTGCTCTTGACTTCGCTGTAAATCTTTCGCCATCTCTTCAAAAGCAGTCTCCAACTCACCGATCTCGTCTTTTCTTCCGCTTTTCAGATGGATATTCCATCTCCCGAGTGCAATATCTTTTGTTGCATTCGTTAACTGCGTGATAGGAGACGATATCTGATTGGCAAACACTGTTCCTATTCCTATCGCTAATAACAATGCCAAAGCATACGCGCCGAATAAAAAGACGTTACGGTTGGTCAGCTCTTCATCAATTTCAGTCTGTTGAAACAGCGTCGGGACTGATATCACGCCAATAATTGCTCCATTATCTGCCATCACCGGTCTATAACCGACGACGTAGGGCACTTTGCCGATAGATTGATTTTCAATATAAAAGTTTTTCTTTTTAAGAATGACGTTAGCATATGCGTTTGCACTTAAACGATTATCAAGCAGTTCTGAAGTAAATATCTCGGGCTTACTGCTTGCCTGCAGAGTGCTCGCATAGTAGATATTAAAATTCGTATTGACACGATTGGCAATCTCTACACAATCCTCATTACGTATTCTCGACAACTCAACAGGCACGTTCACGCCAAATTCTTGCTGAACAGTTGATACGACAATTTCTGTTTGATCACTCAAATGGTCCGATACTGCTTTCTCATTTCTCTCTATTGCATACTGTCGGTTATAATATGCCAGTACAAGCACCGGAATGATCGACACAATCATGAACGCCAGCATTAATTTGATTCTGAAATTGACAGCTATCTTTTTTCCTCGCAGGATGTGAACAATAAAAAATAGTATACCCACAATAAGAACAACAATAATATAAAACAATACATAACGCAGATAGCTATATACATGCCACCGCACATCCAATGACTCCATTCTAATGGCAAACCAGATGTCGCCCTGAGACGAAGTATTCTGATCTTGGAAATAGAGCGTTTCATATGATTTGTTGTCAATAGTTTCATCAACCCAGATGAGAGAACTCTGCTGAGAGAGTATCTGGGTTGATATCAGGTGTTCACGAGGAATGGATTGGCTTGTTGTTGAAACCAACTTACCTTGATAATATTCTGAAAGGTTCACCTTTCTATAATGTTGATCTAAATGTTCGCGTGAATAATTTTTCAAGAGATTTGTTGCATCGTTAACAATAAGCGACTGCTTGCCTGCCGAGAGTTCTACCCAGACACCTCCAATGAATTCACCATCTGCAGTAAAAACGGGGGAATACCCTAAAAAAAATTTCTCGCTGCTTCCACTCTTTTCTTCGATATCCAGATAGCGTTTTAACGGTGAAATATCTTTGAATGGCTCACTGAGGCGAGACGGCAGCATGCCTATTTGAAAATTGCTGACGATGTTTCCATGACGGTCAAACATCACCACAGCACAATTATTACCTTCTCTGCCAAGGATGCTCTTTGCCCATTGGGTAAATGCCAGTTTCGTGATTGCCTGACTATCGGAGGATGATAATACATTTGCTGCTTCAGTGTTTGCAAGCTCATCAAGTGCACGCTGCATGACGACACTAAGCCAGGTATTGACAGGTCGAAGAATCTCTGTCGATAGAAGTTCAACATGAGAATGATCAAGATCGTGGACGTTTCCATCGAGTATAGGTAATAAGAATATTACAGCCACACAGATAACTAATAATATTGATCGAAAAGACAGAACCGCGCTACTCTCTTTAGACCAACGATAAAAGAGCTGAGTTGCAACAACCAGCAAAAGGACATATACAATTCTTTGCGTCTGACTAATCAGTGGATTCTCTGAGAACGCACCGAACAACAAACTAAGCGCTATCAGGAATGCCATCATAAAAATCCATTTTACCACAGAATGATACTTAGCTGAAACCATAGAAGATACAAGCAAGTAACTACATAACATCAACAGCAAACAAAATAGCGCCAATGAGATGGAGATACATAATTGGCTCACTAACATAACAGCTAACTCCATTGGAGGCAAGACGAATGTTGGATTGTTATAGGATAATGTAGAATCAAACACCATACTATTGACCGATGCAACGAACCCCCGCATACAAAGAAAGAGAAGAAAGCAACATCCGGCTATGATGAGTATTGTTGACGATTTTTTCACGCTGTGCAGCTTTGTTGCACCTTTTCCCAGCAACCACTTCATCAATGGGACAACAATAATGATAATATTTACAAGCAAGAAGATAGCAGAAAGGCATACATCACCGATTGATTGTGCTATACCGAAACCAAATGGCGAAGCAAAATAGGATGCATCAAAGAGTGTAAGTGAATAAATACCATTTGGAATATTCAACAACAATAGTGCATACCTAAAACTCCAAATACCCACTGTTAATAAAATCGCTCGAACGATCTCTGGATAAATCGTTTGAGCAAAACGCCGGAGGGCAAACAAAAGCAACATGAAGAGTATACATAGTGTCACTGAAATAGATTTATCAATATTACTTCGAACTTCTTCGTGATACGTAGAAAGCGATTGCCTCTGAAGATACAAATATCCTATGTTGTTGCCAGATAGTGAAACCATGGGCACTGACAAAACCTTTTCATCATTACTTACCTTGGCAGCAGAGGAAAATATATATTCTACGTCGAATGATAGTCCGTGCGTGAATGTCTTCGTAAAGACATCGTTGCTAATAAATCGATTGTTGATTGGGTAGTTTACGTCAAATAGTTGCTTCCCCACAAGATACCATTGCGTAGAATTAACGTTGAATGGAACGATGGTTACGAGGTACGAAGTAATAGGTCCCTGAAGAACAATAGAGTTAAGGGCAGAGGAGAGATTTGCAGTATCAACATCGACGCCATAACTTCCAGTCCATGCTACCATCCGTTTATGAGCATCAAATAGTTCTAATGACAAGCCACCCTTTGTTTGCTCTGAAAGAAGCTCAAAGATACTTTGAAGAAAAGTACTATCAATCGATTGAAGTTTAGATGTAAACTCTTGCAATCGTGTGATACGCTCTAAAACGACAACAGTAGTTTGTTGATAAGAATGAAATCTTGATTGGAGTTTATCTGCTAGTTCTTGTTCATATTCACGAGAGATTGAGCTCCAATTGTTTTCAATGTAAATCTGATAAACATACCCTGCGCCATAGATGATTATGACAACAGCGAAAAGGAAAGGAATAAAAAACTTATACCGTCGTTGATGAAGAAATGAAAAACGAGAGCTTATGCTGTCAGCCACATTTTATTCAATATACATTGAATTCAGAGATGACCCAGCGGTTGTTCATTTTGGTCAATGCAACATATACTTGAAACAACACACGACTGTTTTTGATTTGCATGGTGCCGCCGCCCGTAGCATAGGGCGATGGAAGTTCTTCATTCATCGAACTGAGTTTGAATGAAATAATGCGGTGTGTGTTAAAATAATTCTGCAAAACGTATTGCGCCTGATTTGCACTAAAGTAAGTATCTTCCTTCTTCTTAAGTCTCAAAAATACCTGCTTGCCGAAATGCTTGGATATTAACTTGGCATCCTGTGTAACGACGCCGCGTTCGATTTCCTTAAAGACGTCTGTGAGTGCGACAACTTCAGGAGACTTATTCTGTTCAGATAATGAATCAAGACTAATGGAAAGAACTCCCTCAGCATTGGTACCTTCTGCTGTAGTAGTGCCAACAAATGACACCAAACAAATAATAATAATTAACAGTATCCGCATTTACGATTTATCTCCGCAACAATTATACCGTAAAGCCATCTAAAAGTCAAATAGAAGGGACATCGGTTCCCTAATCCATCAACATCAATCCACCTACCGATGTCCCCAACCACGTTATGCACCCTTATTGTCTCGAACTTGCGCCATCTCCTAACTTGAGTGCGCCCCTATAGTTAACGATTGTATGTTTCAATCGTGTATTTCCTGTTTGTAGTTGATATGCCCAATCAAAGTCAACTCGACTTGAAGAAACGGCATTGACGCGGATTTTAGCATAATGGTCATCCCATGCCCACACGACATATGTATGACCCGCAATGACACGAACATCTTTCGATGGTGACCACCCAGCAGTTGGGGCTTCGCCAATATCATACAATGATGTCGTATATCCCATATCCTGAATGTCAGAATCAGTCCATACGTTCAAATAATAGGTGCCATTGTAATATTCAAAAAATACATCAGTATATTGATCGTCAAACATACCGATAGAGTATGTTGAGAAATCATATCCGGCTAAACCTGGCGTTACACGGTAGTCTTTCAAGAGGATGTTATAACCTTCGGGGCGTGGTGTATCATAAGCGACATCAAGACTTAACTCGCTCTCGTTACCATGATAATCAAATGCGGTTACTGCATAATAATAGGTTATGCCGTTGTTTGCTCCTCGGTCAACAAAGTAATTCTGCTTTGTCGTAGCTATGATTTCATATTTGCCATTGTATGTATTACTGGCAAGCACATGATATCCTGCTAAATCATTTTCTGTATTCCTGCTCCAAAATATTTCTACTTGATTATCGCCGGTGACAGTTGATAGCCCCTGTGGTACGGCGGGAGGTGTAATATCAGGCGCAAATAATACTGAATTACAACCTACGCTCATCATAAACATAAACGAACAACAAAATATTATTAGACTTTTCATATGACTCTCCATTTAATTTCTACTTTCCCATAGAAAGTCAAATGGTATGCCACACAAGAAAAGCGCTATACAGGAAAAATTAGATAATATTACATAAGGAAGGCGTTTATTTGTCTTCAAAAATCAAGACTTCTGTTGAGTTTTTAGGACGATGGAAGTTTATTCGAAGTATAAGGCATTATTATTAATAACGCCGATTGCCTTTCCAGTCAACACATATTTATCAAAAGGAGAGTTCTTCGATTTTGATTTGAAACATTGAATATCCACGACCCACTCGATATTCGGATCGATTAACGTAAGGTTGGCTTTCTCACCTTCTACAATTTTGATTTGTTGCAAGCCAAGAATTGTTCGAGGGTTCGTAGAAAGCTTTTCTATGAGTTGCATCATCGACAGAACTTTTGTTTTTACTAGGTTTGTTACGGATAATCCAATCGCAGTTTCTAAGCCTACGATACCAAAAGGAGCATATATAAATTCGACCTGCTTTTCGTCATAAGAATGCGGCGCATGATCCGTGGCGATAACATCTATAGTGCCATCAGATAATCCCTCTTTGATAGCATCAATGTCTTCTTGAGTTCGAAGAGGCGGATTCATTTTAGTATTGGTATCATATGTCCGTACTGCCTCGTCTGTCAATGTGAAATGATGTGGAGTAACTTCGCAAGTTACCGGAAGCTTCTTTCGTTTTGCGCCCCGTATTAAGTCGACAGCTCCTGCGGTGCTTAGATGTGCGACATGGTATTTAGCACGGAGATAGTCCACTAACTTCAGGTCGCGTGCAATCATGATATCCTCTGCAACGGGAGGCATAGGTGGCAAACCGAGGGACATTGAAATTGTACCCTCGTTCATCGCTCCACCCTTCGTCATGCTCACATCTTCTGCATGTTGTATAATTGGTTTGTCAATCATGCTCGTATACTCAAGAACACGTCGCATGATTTCAGCACTTTCTATGGGAGCGCCATCGTCTGTAAAGCCCACTACCCCTGCCTCAGCAAGCTCCATCATCGGCGAAAGTTCTTTGCCCTCCCTGCCTTTTGTTGCAGCGGCTATCGGATAAACATCAACAATGCCGTTATGAACGTGTTTCGCTTTTTCTATGATGCTTCGTACAACAGATGCATCGTCGATCGCTGGGTTGGTATTTGGCATACAGCAAACGGCAGTAAACCCTCCGGCAGCAGCCGAGAGGCATCCCGATGCTATGGTTTCTTTGTGCTCAAAGCCCGGTTCGCGTAAATGAACGTGCATATCAATAAACCCCGGGGTAATCACTTTATTATTCATTTCCCGCGTTTCGATTTTTTTATCGGCACTGATTGAAGTGCCAATCTTCTCGATAACACCATCGATAATCAGTATATCGGCGACGGTATCTTGTTGTGTTATCGGATCAATGATATGTCCGTTTTTTAGTAGAATGTTCATTATGAATCTTTTATGTTCTGGTTCCTAATAAGTACAGGATTGACATCCTGACTGCTACGCCATTTAATACTTGCTGAAGTATGAGCGAACTATTTCCGTCAGCCACATCAGCAGAGAGTTCGACATCCCGATTAATCGGTCCGGGGTGCATGATGACAATATCTCGTCCAGCTTTTTCTAAACGTTCACGTGTGATCCCGAAGTACTGTCGATATTCCCGCAACGAAGGAAAGAGCATTCGTTCCTGACGCTCAAGCTGAATACGCAAGACATTGACGATATCTGTCTCGCGAAGAGCCGCATCTATATCGTAAAAGACTTTCACACCAAGCTGTTCAATGTTGCGTGGCATAAGAGTCTTTGGTCCGCAAACGGAAACGTTCGCACCCATAGCCGTAAGTCCGTAAATATTCGAGAGCGCCACACGACTATGAGAAATATCGCCGACAATACAGACGTTTAAACCTTCGAGCTTGCCAAATTTCTCTCGCATTGTATACATATCGAGTAACGCCTGCGTTGGATGCTCATGTGCACCATCACCTGCGTTGATGACATTAGCTTTAACAACCTGGCTTAGAAAATGCGCCGCGCCCGCGGCAGAATGACGCATCACGACCATATCGATTTTCATCATTTCGAGATTGCGTGCAGTATCTTTGAGTGTTTCCCCTTTTCGGACACTACTCACGTCTGAAGAAAAATTGACGACATCTGCCGATAACCTTCGTTCTGCCAATTCAAATGATGTGCGCGTACGAGTGGAGCTTTCGAAGAATAGATTGGCAATTGTCTTGCCTTGCAGTGTAGGAACTTTCTTGATGGGACGATCAAGCACTTCACGGAATGATACCGCTGTATCCAAAATGAGTTGAATGTCGTCCTTTGGCATTCCGTCCAATCCGAGCAAATGTCGACTTGCAAGAGGCATCAATTTGCTCCTCTCTCGACGATGACGACAGCATCCTCGCCATCAATTTCTTCCATGAGCACTCGTACTTCTTCCCCGACTGAAGTAGGAATATTCTTGCCAACAAAATCTGCTTTGATGGGCAGCTCCCGATGCCCTCGATCGGCAAACACGGCAAGTTGAATTGTTGAGGGCCTGCCCAAATCGATTAACTCATCGAGCGCGGCTCGTATCGTACGACCGGTGTAGAGAACATCATCGATGAGAATGACATTTTTGCCTGTGACATCAAACTTGATATCAGTACCTTGAAGAAGAGGTTGGTTACGTCGTTCACGTAAATCATCTCGATACAACGTGATATCGAGAAATCCTATCTGAAGTTCTTTATGCTCTATCTCTTGGATTTTCCTGGCAAGGCGGCGGGCAAGAAATTCTCCTCGTGTTCTTATACCGACAAGAGCAATAGTCTCGGAGCCTTTGTTGCGTTCAAGAATTTCGTGAGCAAGACGAGTGAGGGTGCGCTCAAATCCCTGAGCATCGATGATTCTTGATTTGATAATCACGTTGCCTCCGGAAATGAAAAAACCTCCGATTCCCTATCTGGGAAGGAGGTTTCAATTTCATTTGAGTACGCTTGTTTCATTTTTTCCTTTCCGACCTCGCAGGACCGGTATTAAAGGGTGAATTCAGCTTATGAACTACAACAATATACAAAACATCGATGAGAAAACAAACCAATCTTTTGTGGGCGCTGCGGGGATCGAACCTGCGACCTTACGCGTGTGAGGCGTACGCTCTGAACCAGCTGAGCTAAGCGCCCATTCTAAAACGAATTTACCCAATATCCCTTAAAAATCCAAACCGTCTTTACGTAGTATAAGTTGTAATGGTACTAGTCAGTGATGTGACGTTACGGAAAATCTACCGCGAAAGGTATTAGGGAGTAACCCGGTGTTTTTAACCTACTGAGATATTTTCTTTCAGAACAGTGTGAATGACAAAGCGATGCGAACAAATCATTTGGCGAACAACTCGTTTGCTGAGCCGCTTTAAGCGAACACCGAGCAAGAGCGTGGTGGAGAGAAACAAGAGTGAAGGAAGCCAAAATGCTATGAAAACTATCTTCTCATATTCGACACCGGAAAGGATTACGACAAAGGTAACGATGGTTAAAACACTAAATGTTATCGTACCGTATACCATTACCCAGTACCACGTCCAATTCTGGAAAAGTCCACTCTGTTTAATCTTTGCCAATAGTTCAGTATCGTTTGATAATTTTGAAAATACATTTTTTACAACGTTATCCTGTTTCATCGGTTCAAGGTTGGCAGCCAACTGCCGCTCTCGCGGTTCTAAGACGGTTAATAACGATTGGAAAATAATCTCGTTTACCCTTTTCATGATGCCAAAGAACCATTTGTCCAACCAAACATGAAGCTGACCGATTGTGGGAAATTTTTGAACAGTAAGTACCAACGCTTTATATAAAGCCGTCGAGGTGAGTCCTGTTAAAATGAAAATTTCAGCACTAGCCGCCATACAAGCGTTTAGGATATATCTCATACCAAAGCTGTTCAAAGTAACACCCACGAGCAAACTAAAGATGGATATTGCAAATGCACTTTGGATATCTCTCTCAAGATTTGCCAGATACAATGATGGATTAAACGTAGTAAGGGTTTTGCTTTTTCTTTCAATAATTCTTTTCATGCCGTAATTCTCCAGATAACAGAAAAAAATTTACCCTTGTTCTTGGACAAGCACTAAACCTTCAAGGTTATAAGAAAGTCTAATTGCCTTTAATTTTTGTTGCGCCTCCTCTGCATTCAAATAATAACCAACAGAAACAACGTGAAATATCAAATTCTTCTTTGAGTAATATTCTCTTACGTTGACAATAAAACCATCCTTCTTCAACCTATGTTCAAGCCAAGATGCATTTTCTTTTATAGCAAACGTGCCGACCTGAACCATGTACTTATATTTCTGCGCGGGTAATGGAGATGTAAATGGTGAACTCACTGGTAAACTCATCAGCGTATCCAATGCCGGTCTTACAACTTGCTCGGGAACAATATGAATAGGTACACCACTCACAGTGTAGAGCCTATTTTCATTGTAAGCTTGCTGCGCTATCAGGGGTTGAGCTAAAAAAATCAATAACCCTGAAACTATGTGTAATGATCTGAATATCTGCTTCATCAATTTCTTCATTCCAGAAGGAATTCTTATCATCTTTACATGAAATTTGATGGAATAGACGAACATAGTCAATAACGGTTGTGATATACCTCAAGGATTGGCAAATGATGAAGAATAACAGGAGTTTACTATTATCTTAGGTGAAGATTAGAGAAGTCATAGTGATAGCATTGATAATTTATTCGCTTGTATAGACAAAAAAGTCCCAACGTCCACACGTTGAGACTTTCTAAAAACGAACTCTGAGAATTAAAGATGTTACACTGCTACTTTAATCTATTCTTATATCGATCAATATCGTTCTCACAGATATAAAGCTTTCCGTCGTACGTATTATATGATTCGGTGGCTAAAAACTGACATCCTTCTGTGGCACAAGGATAATGTTGGACATCGTAACTTTCATACGCATAGTAAAAGCTCGGTACAATCAAAACACCGCTTACAAATGCCAACAATATCGAATGTCTATAGGAATGATACGTCCCAAAACCATACACTACGATAAGCGCAATAACAACGAGTGTAAACATGAAAGAAAAAAGCTTGTTGCTTAATATGTTTCTAAAAATCCCCGACATTGTAATTCCCCTTATAAAATTACTGTTTCTGAAAAAGTCCCGTATAACGTTATACTATCCATATCAAAACCGACCCAATGTAGATAAATTTTGGAAGGTTGTCAAGTACAATTGTGATACGGCATCTATCAGAGAATTTCTCACAAAATCGATAAAAATAAACGATTCAAGTATTATCATTTGTTGTTGTTGAAACAGCTGTTTCTTCCTCTGTAAAATATTCTTTAATCTTTTCAGAAACTTTCTCACCAACTACTTCCGCGAGTTGCTCACTTGTCGCAAACTTCACTCCCTGAACAGAGCCAAACACTTCCAAAAGCATTTTCGCACGTTTCTTACCAACGCCTGCTATGAGATCGAGCTCGGTTTGGAGCGTGCGTTTACTTCGTAAAGACCGATGATACGTGATTGCGAACCGGTGTGCTTCGTCCCGTATGCGTTGGAGAAGTTTTAATCCCGAAGACGTTTTCGGTATCGACTGCGGCTCGCTTGATCCGGGAACAAATACTTCCTCTAATCTTTTTGCCAATCCGATGATTGGCTGCTTAATACTCAAGCTGCTAATAATCTCAACAGCGCTGGAAAGCTGTCCCTTGCCCCCATCAACCATAATTAAATCAGGAAGTTCTCCTTGTTCCTCCACCAGACGTGTGTACCTTCTGCTAATCACTTCTCTCATACTTGCAAAATCATCCGTGCCTTCCACCGTGCGAATTTTGAACTTACGATATTCCGACTTTCTCGGCTTTCCATCGACAAACACTACCATCGATGCAACACTGTCTGTCCCCTGGATGTTGGAAATATCGAAACATTCAATTTTTCGCGGTGGCTTTGGTAATCGTAAATCCCGCTGAAGAGCTTTCACGGCGTGCGGCACAAGTTCTCTGTTCTGTTGTCGCTGCAGCTTGAGCATATCGAGAAGCAGTTGCGCATTGTTTTTACACATTGCCATCAGTTTTGCTTTCTCGCCAATCCTGGGAACGACGATATTCACTTTTTCTTCAATTCGCGTGCCAAGCCACTGCTCGACAACTTGAGTGCTTTCAATTTCTACCGGCAGAAATATTTCGCGCGGTATATCCTGAGCGTTAAGATAATAGCGTTCTAAAAATTGCTCGATGATTTCTTTTTCTTCTTTACCGTCAACTCCAGCCATATAGAAATGATGCCGCCCTATAATCTTGCCATCGCGCACTTTGAAAACAACACCGCAGGCATCATCGCCGTCTATAGCCAAGGCAAACAAGTCACGGTCAATTAACTCTGTATCTACTACTTTTTGCCGATCTGAATATACACTCAGCGCACGAATTTTATCACGCATATTACCCGCTTCTTCAAACCTCAGTTCCTCGGAGGCTCCCACCATTTTTTCATTCAACGTCCTGACAAGACTTGCAGTCTTCCCTTTCAAAATTTGAATAACTTCGTTAATCATCACATTGTATTGCTCGTGCGAGATTAGCCCCTCACAGGGTCCATCGCACTTCTTGATGTGGTAATCAAAGCAGATCTTAATCTTCTTCTTATCGATGACGGATTGGTCGATAAAGAAATTACAGCTTCGCACCTTATAGATTTCTCTGATGATCTTGAGCGATTCATGCATGTTGCGGACTTCGGTGTAGGGACCGAAATATTTCGAGCCATCACGGATAACACGACGCGTTGCAAAGACACGTGGATAAGGCTCGTTCGTAACAACGATATATGGAAAGCTCTTATCATCCTTGAGGTCGATGTTATAACGAGGTTTGATTTTCTGGATGAGCGTTGTCTCAAGTATGAGCGCCTCAACTTCGGAATCTGTGACGATGAGTTCGACATCGGTAATCTTCGCCACCATCACCTCGCGCCGCGGGTCAGGACGATACGCTTTCTGAAAATACTGCCTAACACGATTACGTAAGTTGACTGCCTTCCCGACGTACAGTACTTCTCCGGTAATATTTTTAAATTGGTACACACCCGGTTGTGTCGGCAGGTTTTCTAATTTCTCTTGTAGGACGATATTTTCTTTCACGGAAATCTAAAACTGAAGTGTAATTCGTACACCATGTAATGTGGGTGAGATTCGTAACGAAGCATCTCCAGTACGTTTCTCATGTAGATGAATCACCGTCATGCCAACAGCCGTTCCAATAGCTGCACCTAAAAATGTATCTGAGAGCCAGTGTTGGTCATGATAGACGCGGGAAAAGGCGGTGAGTGTCGCAAGCGAGTACAATCCGATCGTGGCATACGTGTTCTTAATTCTCCCGGCAATGACAGAAGAAATTGAAAAAGCAACTGTAGAATGCCCTGATGGAAGTGATTCATAGTTGTTATCGAACTGAAATCCTCTGAATCTGGTAGAACCCTCTTCAACATACGGTCGACTTCTGCCAACAATACTCTTAATAACCGTTGTAGTAATACCGGCAAACGCTATTGATTCAAAGAGCATAACTCCTGTGGTTCTCACTTCTCTGTTCCTGAATGCTAATCCACCTAAGTATAAAGCTCCGGATAGTGATAGCCCATAGATTTCTCGCCCATATTGCTTCCCGACTTCTAAAATAGTATTATTTGCTGAGGAATGATTCCTTTGTGCAAGCGTACGTACAGATTCATCAAGAGAAAATAGTAACACCGTTCCGCCGCTAATAGCGGCTGTAGTAAGCCATGCATCTTTGTCAAAATGCAGAGGTGCGAGAAAGATTTCACCTGCATCATGCAAAACAGTCTCTGCATCATCTACAAGAATTGATCCAACTGAATGATCAGAAATAGTATCAGATTGTGCAAACAGCAATGTTTGGAACTGGAGACCAAACATTATGCAAACTATCCACAATCTCATCATCTTTGTACAATGTTCTTCATGAATGAAAAGCAAAGTACCAAGAGGATTTTGTAAATCCAAATCTATTTCATTACACTACACTTTACCTCATTGGATTTTTGTGTTCTGTGCTTACTGGATAAATAAACATAGGAAACCAATATAGAGAGGTCAGCAAGGAATATTACTTCAAATTTCTTAATTTTATTAAAGACCGTGCATTCTGCCTTAAACTGTCTTTAATAGAACTCTCAGTTATAGCCAATTTTTTCGAAACAATGACAACAAAATTTATCGCATTATTCATGTTCGTTATGCTCTGCTGTATAACGTATGCTGCATTGGGGCAGTCACAATTCAACCCGGATAGCTCTCTCCAAATTATTATTAATGAACTTGAAGGAACACCACTACCACTACGGCAGGCAATTCAGCATGCATTGAACCATGCTACATCTGTCCGCATAGCAGAGGCTGCGTTTTTATCAGCCAGTGGTACAGTACGCAGAGAGTCAGGTCTCTTCGATCCTGAATTATTCTTCAGTCTCAATTATCAGGATCAAGAATCTCCCTCTGCATCGTTTTTTTCTGGCGCGCCTGTGCTCGTCACTCAGCAGACAACCTCACGCACGGGATTGCGCATGGATTTGCCAATCGGGACAGAATTAGAATTAGCATTGAACACCGTTCGGTTACAATCAAACTCTTCGTTTGCATTTCTTAATCCACAATACAATACATTCGGCAGCCTGAGCGTTCGTCAACCACTGTTAGGAGGTCTCTGGATCACTGCGCGAAAACAATTGACGAAATCAGAACGAGAGATGGACGCAGCAAAAGCCCGTTACGACCAGCAGGTGCTGGCGGTGCGTACGGAAGTGGAGCGGATGTATTGGGATCTGTATGCTGCAGAACGCGACTACGCTGTCCAGAAGCTTATTCGTGATCGTGCAGATTCTTTTTTGAAAGAAACTGAACTCCGGGCGAAGGCAGGGCTTATAGGCCCGAACCAAGTTGCAAGCGCTAAAACTTTTCTGGCGGAACAAGAATTATTGTTCCTTGAGCGTGATGAGCAGCTCGATCGCCAATCTGATCTGCTGGCTTCGCTGATTGGTGTGCGACCAGAATCTGAGATGCCACGCTTTCTTGCCGTCGACGAACCGCCAAGCGATTTTCCAATTGACTCAGTCGATCTGTTGCTTGCACATGCGTTGAAAGGCAACCTTGATCTTCAAGCGGTGCAGCAAGATATTGAAGCTTCCGAAGCTCTTGCGAGCGCATCTCGCTGGGAATGGCTTCCCAGTGTTGATGTTGTAGGCTTGCTTGGAGGAAACGGTCTCTCCGGAACAGCACAAGATGTTATTTTCGGCAGCGATACTCTGCGCACGACGCGCGGCGGAAGCTTTAGCGATGCATTGCATCAGGTGAGCAAGCGAGAATTCCCAAACTGGAGTGTTGGTGTAGAGATTAGTATACCTATTGGTTTTCGCAACGGGTTGGGTGAGAAGGATCGCCTCGAAGCTCAGGTGCTCAGCGCTCAGCAACGTTATATTGAGAAATCGCGTATATTGGGGGATCAAGTACGAGCCACACACCGTGAATTAGTTCACGGCAAACAGCGTCTCGCTGCTGCTCGTACAGGCGTTGAGGCAGCACAAGAGCAAGTGCGTATTGGTTTAATTGAATTCCAAAACGGACGTGCAACAGCATTTGAGCTTGTACGCCTCGGTGCCGACTTTGCATCGGCACAGCGACGTTACTCTGAGGCACTGGTGCGTACTGCCAAAGCTGCTGCCACGATGAAGCAATTGACTTCCGGTGCATATCCTTCGACGATAACAAATTAAGGAACATTTCATGATGAACTACCAACAGCCATTAAAAGTTAGAGCACTCTTGACCCCCTCTTTTTCTCCCCCTTGTCAAGGGGGAGATGCTCGAAGAGCAGTGGGGATCGCTATGCAAGACCAGAATATTTCACTGTTCACAGTTATCCTTTCAGTATCGTTCATTCTATTGATGTCCGGCTGCTCCAAGCAAGGATCTGCCGGTGGTGGTTTCTCCATGCCGCCGATGCCAGTAGAAGTTGCACAGGTAACAGTTCAGAAGGTTACTGATAAATTCGATGCTGTCGGCACTATTGAAGCGATTGAAGCCATAACGGCAGTATCAGAAATTGATGGCACGATCATGAGCCTTCCCTTCCAAGAAGGAAGCTTCATTAACAGAGGCGGGTTAATAGCACAAATAGATGATGTTCAGCTTTCAGCCGAAGTTGCCCGGGCAGAAGCTTTGCGCGTTCAAAGTCAGATCAACTATGATCGAGTAAAATCTATTGTAGAGCAAAAGGCTGCAGCACCACAAGATTTAGACGATGCCGCCGCCGCTCTCAAAGTCTCTGATGCTAACCTTGCCGTTGCTCAATCACGTTTTACTAAAACTCGGATTGTTGCACCGTTTGAAGGTATCATAGGCGCGCGAAGAGTAAGTGTTGGGACCTTCTTACGAACCGGACAAGCAATTGCCGAGCTTGCAAATATCGATGAGCTTCGCGTAATCTTTTCATCACCGGAACGCTTTCTTGCAAAACTCAACCGTGGAGCTGAAGTAACTGTGACAACAACGGCATTTGCTGATCACGTTGTTAAAGGCACGATTATAGCAATCGAGCCGGTTGTCGATGCTGCAACAAGAAGCACACGCGTTGTTGCACGTGTATCGAATCCGGGACGAAAATTTCGTCCGGGTATGTCCGCAAATGTTTCGGCAGTCATGAGCGAGCGGGCTCAGGCGATAACAATACCGAATGAAGCTGTGTTTGCTACCGGTAACCAATCGTTCGTTTTCATCGTCAAACCGGATAGCACAGTCGCTCGTGTTTCTCTTATTCTTGGAACCAGATTATCAGATGTCGTAGAAGTTGTACAAGGATTAGACCCCGGAACACGTGTGGTGACCGCAGGGCACCAAAAACTTTTCGAAGGTGCTAAAGTCATGCCGATGAGTACACAACAAGCAGCACAAAATAAATAGTGTGAAATACATTACAACAGTAACATTATGCAGACGTTGAAACAATACTTTTTATTTCCTACGATAACCGTAATCACCGTCGAACTTCTTCTCAGCTTCTATGGTTGCACCAAAAACCCCGGTAATCAAGGCAAAGAACTCGTCCTCTTTTATGACGTGCCGTTAGAATGTGGCGCAGCGCCTGACCTCGGCTGCGGGAGTCGAGCAAAACCTGTCTTCCTCGAAATGGAACAGTACAAGAATATCAAAGAAGCATGGCTCAACCGTCAAGGCACAGTGATCGCGGTAATCGGCGGACCTTCAACGAGCGATTGGAAGCAACTCAATGAAATCATCAAACCCATCTTCACAAAGTACGACGTGTCTGCAACCTACGTCGAAAATCTAAAGCGCCAAAACGAGTTCATGTCCGATTTTCGCACTGATGGAAAATGGTACAAAGGAGTTGATGTGGATAAGCTTAGCTTAGAAGAAGCAATCCGGCTTGCTGAAAGTGCAGTGACGTTTGCAAAGAACGCCAAACTCATCGATGAGCCTGAAGCTCAAGCCATCCGATCCGATGTTGAGAGCTATATGAAACAGGATCTGGTCAAGGTGAGAACATATGACGAGCTGTGTGCATCAGAAGAGTCACGATATGACGCCGTGTACAACATCTACCAAAAACATATCGGCAAGGAACGAGCCGAGAAAGTACGAAAAATTTACGAAGAACATCAACCTGAAGAACATGCAGAGTAAAGGACAAGCCATATGAAACTTAGCCATACATCCATCCAGCGACCGGTACTCGCGAGCGTCATGAGTCTGACAATTTTATTGTTTGGCATCATCTCATTTCTCAGACTGCCTGTTCGTGAATATCCCGATATAGATTCACCAATCGTTTCCGTTATCACATTTTATCGTGGCGCAAGCCCAAGCGTTGTAGAATCGGAAATCACCAATGTACTTGAAGAACAATTTGCTACACTTGAGGGTGTAAAAACAATGACCTCCTCGAGCCGAGAGCAGGGCTCGGTCATCACTATTGAGTTTGAACTCAACCGCAATGTCGATGAGGCTGCCAACGATGTTCGTGATAGGGTTTCGCGTGTACGAGGACAACTTCCTCGTGAAGTTGAAGACCCGGTTGTATCCAAAGTCGATGCTGATGCACAAGCCATTGTCTGGCTTGCGCTGTATAGCGAACGACACAACGGATTAGAATTGACCGACATTGCCGACCGTATTCTCAAGGAGAAAATCCAGCGACTTCCCGGTGTCGGCTCTGTGATTATCGGCGGTGAACGCCGCTATGCCATGCGTGTATGGCTCGATCCGAGACGAATGGCTGCTCATGGTTTGACAACACAAGACGTTGAGTTTGCTATCAGAAGAGAAAATGCTGAAATCCCCGCCGGTCGAGTTGAAGGTCAGGGACGTGAGTTTGCAGTTCGTACGCGCGGTGAGCTTTCAAAGCCGGAAGAATTTGGGGCGATTATCGTTTCCCAAAGAGAGAACGACGTCGTACGACTCCAGGATATAGCCGATGTTTCTGTTGGTGCAGAAGATGAACGCACCGTAGCCCGCTATAACGGAGAATCAGCTGTAGGACTCGGCATCGTCAAACAATCTAAAGCAAGCACAGTAGATGTTGCGGCTGAAGTACGTGCCGCGCTTGTAGAGCTTGCGAAATCGCTTCCCGATGGAATGAAATTAGATGTCGCTTACGACTCCTCCACGTTCATCAACGATTCAATTGCTGAAGTTCGAGAATCTCTCGTCATCGCCCTTGTTCTTGTTATTCTTGTGGTATGGGCATTCTTGAAAAGCTTCCGTGCAACGATCATACCTTCGGTAGCAATTCCAATTTCAATCATTGGCGCGCTCGCTGCCGTATACTTTGCCGGTTTCACCATCAACATTCTTACATTGCTTGCCTTTGTGCTTGCAATAGGATTAGTGGTTGATGATGCCATTGTTGTGCTTGAAAATATTTTCCGACATATGGAAATGGGAAAAAGTCGATGGCAAGCTTCTTTCGATGGCAGCAAAGAAATAGGATTTGCGGTTGTTGCCACAACGATAGCACTAGTGGCTGTGTTTGTACCGTTAGCGTTCCTTACCGGTTCGATTGGAAGATTGTTTAACGAGTTTGGCCTATCTCTTGCTGTCGCAATTTTGATTTCAGGATTTGTTGCATTGACATTAACCCCCATGCTTTGTTCTAAAATTCTTAAACCGCTTCACGGTACCGGTACAGGTTGGGCATCGCGTACATTTGATGCGTTTTTTGAATCATTAGATCGCACATATCGCCGCATCTTAACTGGAGCGTTGAACCATCGACGCTTCATGATTATTGGCGGCATTGCAGCGATTGCATTAAGCCTGGTCATCTTTAAATTTCTTCCAAACGAGCTTGTGCCCACTGAGGATCGCAGCATCGGATTCGGCATTGTCATCGCTCCTGAAGGAGCTACGTTGGATTACACTGACAAGTATATGCGTGAGATAGAACGACGTTTGCTTGCACTCCCTGAGCGGCGAGCTTTGTTCACCGCTATCGGACTAGGCTTCGGCGGTCCGGGGCGTGTAACAAATGGTTTTGTCTTCTTAGCATTGAAACCTCGCGATGAGCGTGATAAATCTCAGCAACAGATTGTTCAAGAACTCTTTCCGCAATTGATATCCATTCCTGGCGTTCTTGCATTCGTGATTAATCCTCCAAGTTTGGGCGGAAGATTCAGTTCAAGCCCCGTGGAGTATGTTCTTCAAGCAGAAAGTTACGAGGAACTCAATCAATCACTCGGTATCATGATGGGTGAAGCGTCGAAGTTAGGATATTTAGTAAACGTCGATAGTGACCTGCGACTGAACAAGCCACAGCTTGATATTAATATCGACCGTGAACGCGCATCGGGCCTTGGTGTTTCCGTATCAGATATCGGTACAACGCTGGAAACGTTCTTAGGTGGAAGAGCAGTCACCAATTTCAAGCGCGGTACAAAGCAATACGACGTCATCTTACAAATGAAAGCTCAAGCACGCGCAACACCAGACGCTGTAAATGAAATTTACATTCGTGGCACAGGTGGTTTAGTCCAGCTTGCTAATGTGGTAAAAGTGCAAGAGACAGTCGCTCCAAAAGAATTGAACCATTACAATCGTGTTCGGTCTGCAACGCTAAGTGCCAGCATCGTGCCAGGTGTAAGTCTTGGACAAGCATTAGATGATCTCGATCGTATAGCGCAGGAAAAACTTCCCGCAGGCGTGAAGCGTGACTTAGCCGGACAATCATTAGAATTTAAGTCTTCAAGCACGAGCCTCTATTTCCTCTTCCTGCTTGCAGTCGTATTTATCTACCTTGTACTTTCTGCCCAGTTTGAGAGTTTTGTTCATCCATTTACAATTTTGCTTTCCGTCCCTCTCGCAGTGTTTGGTGCGTTACTGACGTTGTTTATCTTCGGACAAAGTTTGAATATCTACTCTCAGATTGGCTTGATCATGCTTATTGGGCTCGTTACCAAGAATGCCATTCTTATTGTAGAGTTTTCAAATCAATTACGAGCGCGTGGACAAACGGTGATTGATGCCGTCGTTCAAGCAGCCACTATCCGTCTCCGACCAATTTTGATGACTTCATTCTCAACAATATTTGGCGTGTTACCGATTGCCATTGGACTTGGTGCGGGCGCAGAGTCGCGGCGACCTTTGGGTTTAGCTGTCGTTGGTGGAATGTTCTTCTCTACGTTTTTGACGTTAATTCTTGTTCCCGTTGTATATTCACTTCTCGCACGTTTCACAAAGGTTAGTAAACTGAGTGAAGAACAACCGGAAGAAGCGGAACCAAATGTTGAAGCTGCATCAGTAGAAGAATTGGTTACAGGAAAACCTGAGTTGGCAAAGTAGCGATGTTGGCATCATTCAACAGTACGAAAGAACAACGTTATCATATCGTATTCTAATGAAAACTATCCTTATAGCCGATGATGATAAAGATATTGTCGATCTCGTTAAGTATAATTTGCGAAAGGAAGGCTATCATGTCCTCACTGCAAGCAATGGAAAACTTGCAGTCGAGCAAGCACAGCAGAAGCCGCATTTAATACTATTAGATATTATGATGCCTGTGTTGGATGGCTTGGAAGCGGTAAAGCAATTGAAGAACAACAAGAAAACTTCATCTATACCGGTCATTTTTCTTACTGCAAAGGGCGGAGAAATAGATGAAGTCCTTGGCTTAGAACTTGGCGCTGATGATTACATCGTTAAACCGATAAGTATACCCAAGCTCATGGCTCGTATAAAAAATGTTCTTCGCAAACAAGAGCCAGTTGAGAAAGACACATCAAGCATTCAGATTGGAAGTATCGAAATTCTTTCCTCCCAACATATTGTCCGTATTGATAAGCATGAAGTATTCTTTCCCAAGAAGGAATTCGAGGTTCTTCTGTATCTCGCTGTACATCGTGAACAACTCGTCACAAGAGAAAACCTCTTGAATGCAATCTGGGGAACCGATATCCAGGTTGTTGATCGAACTATCGATGTTCACATTCGAAAAATACGGGAAAAGTTAGGGAATCACGCCGCCTGCATCGAAACAATTAAGGGGGTCGGCTACCGTATGCGAGACATTGCATGAAGATTCAGTCGAAGCTGACACTTTCCCTGCTTGCTCTCTCGGCTGGGGTGTTACTGGCTGCCGGAATCTTCTCGGCACTTACACTTGAAACATACTTTCGTTCCCGCATCATCAGCGAGTTAGAAACACAGGCTCAACAAATCGAGTTTGTTATTCGCACGATGAGCGTATCGGACACTGATCGATACAATCATCTTCAGCAATTTGCGCACACGGCAAATCTTCATCTCACGCTTATCGACAAGTCCGGTATAGTCATATTTGAATCAGACCTCCCCCTCGAACAACTTTCTGCAGTTGAGAATCATTTACAACGATCTGAAGTACAGGATGCTCTGCGTAAAGGAAGAGGAATCAGCACTCGCCACAGCTCAACTGTCAACGTCGAGATGCTGTATCTTGCAACATCATTGACATCAGTTTTTCCAGAAGCAAGTGGTTTCCGTAATGCAGCAATACTTCGTTTGAGCATACCTTTGACACATGTCGATCAGGTTATGAGCGATATTCGCACAAAGATACTTATTACAAGCATCGTAGTGTTGATAGCTGTCTTCATAGCTTCGATTGTCATCTCGAAACGTGTTAGCCGCCCGATTAGTGAAATGACATCTATCGCAGATCTGATCCGATCCGGTAATTTAGATCGGCGAATAGCTGTTCGCTCTCACGATGAGCTTGGGGAATTAGGCAAAACCTTAAATAGCATGATTGACAAGCTCAATGATGATATTTCAAAATTAAAAAAACTCGAGCGAGTACGCAGCGAATTCTTAGGGAATGTCTCACATGAATTACGTACACCTATTTTTGCCATTCAGGGGATGCTCGAAACGCTGCTTCAAGGAGCAATCGATGATAAGGAGGTTAACCGAGATTTCATCGGTCGCGCATTACGTAACACGCAAAACCTGAACCACCTGCTCGGTGACCTTATTGAAATCTCTCGCATAGAATCGGGCGATATGAAGATGAGTTTTCGGTACTTTGTCCTTCAAGAATTTCTCGAACAGCTTATTACTGAAATGCAGCCTCTGGCACAGCAAAAAGGAGTATCGCTTACACTCACCGACGCAGTCTCGAACAGTGAGGTTCTTGGAGATAAGGAACGCCTCAAACAAGTCATGGTTAATCTTATTGACAATGCAATTAAGTACACAAAAACAGGTGGTAAGGTAAACATCTCTACAATACCTGTTGACAAAGCAGTGAAGATAACTGTTCAGGATTCTGGTGTAGGTATTTCCGAGGAACACCTGCCACGAATCTTTGAGCGATTCTACCGCGTCGATAAAGAACGTTCACGAGAAGCCGGTGGCACGGGGCTGGGGCTGGCAATTGTCAAACATATTGTTGAAGCACATGGTAGTAAAGTCGAGGTAGAAAGTGAGGCCGGCAAAAGCAGCACATTCAGTTTCATCCTCAAAACATAGCCGACCTGTAGATTCTTAACAATTTCATAACGTTCGCTTAATTTCCCCCTAATACATAATCTGTATTTTTGTACTGTCGATAAGTATCAATCCCAATCATTTTTGGAGACAGCATGAAAGTAATATTAATTCTTTTGTTTTCACTTCTCATCAGCACGCAGTTGCTCTTTGGTCAGGATTCTACCAAAGCAGTAACACCGGAAGAACTCGGCGAAGTCAAAGGTGCTGTGGAAGGCATGAATGAAACACTACTCGAGATGAAGACCGTGCTCGATGCCCTCAAAAAAATCAAAGTTTCCGGCTACCTTCAAACACAATATCAGACAGCCGATACGGCTGGTGTTTCCTCATTTGCCGGAGGAAATTTTCCGGGCAACGTACGCTCGCGTTTTCAAGTCAGGCGTGGACGTATCAAATTTAATTATGATAACGACCTGACACAGTATGTGCTGCAAATCGACGTAACACAAAACGGTGTCGGTATCAAAGATGCTTTCGCCTCAGTAAAAGAGCCATGGCTGCGTGCAGCAACACTTACTGCAGGTGTCTTCGATCGACCATTTGGATTTGAAATTTCGTACTCGTCCGGCAGTAGAGAAACTCCGGAACGTTCTCGCCTCTTCCAGACGCTGTTTCCCGGCGAACGAGAACTTGGCGCTAAAATTGAAGTGATGCCTGAGATCGGTCCGCTCAGCTACTTCAATCTTAAAGCAGGACTTTTCAATGGCGTCTTAAACATCGCTAACGAAAACGATCGCTACAAGGACTTTATCGGCAGACTTGGCGTACAGCTTCCTTTTGAAGAACAAAACCTTGCCATCGATGGTGGATTCTCGCTCTATTCAGGAAAGGCAGCAACCAATTCAAAATTTATCTACAGTTTTGACAATACGTCTACAATAAAAAAATATGCAGTTGACTCCAGCATATCAAACGTAAATAACAGCTATGGACGTGTATATTATGGCGGCGATATTCAATTGTACTATGATTTACCTGTGCTTGGTGGATTTTCGCTCAGAGGCGAGTACATTACCGGTCAACAACCGGGTACTTCCTCTTCCAACGGCTTTTACAACCCCAGCTCGACGATTACACCATTATACATACGAAACTTTCAGGGTTGGTATGTCAATTACGTCCAAAATATCGGATTAAATAACCAGCTTCTTGTTAAGTACGATGTTCTTGATCCGAATACTGATGTTGATAATAACGATATTGGAGCTGCTGGCAGCAATTTCAACGTTGCTGATATCAAGTATAGTACACTTGGACTTGGATGGATTTATCACTGGGATGCAAACGTGAAGTTTGTTGCATACTACGATATTGTTACCAATGAAAAAATAAACCCGGCTGCAACCGGATCACTTGCACCGTTCAAAGATGAACTAAGAGACAATGTCTTCACGTTACGGATGCAGTATAAGTTTTAGTTTGAAGGTTAGAGGTGCAGGTTTGGGGTTTGAATTTCAAGAATAAAACATTATCAACAATAAAAGGAATCACAATGAAAAAAATCATCTTAACATTCTTCATAGCGTTTCTGGCGTTCGGCTTCATCGAACAAACCGAAACCATCACCGTCAAAGGCTCTGATACTATGGTCATTCTTGCTCAGCGCTGGGCAGAAATCTACATGTCCAGGCACCCCGGCATGAGCATTCAAGTTACAGGTGGTGGTTCGGGAACTGGCATCTCGGCTCTCATCAACGGAACGACGGATATTTGCAACTCATCCCGTCCAATGAAAAAGAGTGAGAAAGAAAAACTGAAACAGCGATACAACACACTTGGCGTCGAAATTAAATCTGCAAAAGATGGATTGGCAGTGTACGTCCACGAATCCAATCCCGTTCAAGAATTAACAATTGCACAGATCAAAGACATCTATACGGGAAAGATTACAAATTGGAAAAACTTGGGTGGATCCGATACGAGAATTATTCTTTACAGCCGTGAGAACAACTCCGGCACATACGTTTATTTCAAAGATAACGTTCTGAATGGACAAGACTTTGCAGCAAACGCCCAGAATATGCCCGGCACTGCAGCAGTTGTGAATGCTATCGGCAAAGATAAAAATGGTATTGGCTATGGTGGTGCTGCATATGGGAAAGGCATTAAGTTTTTGAAGGTCAAACAGGACGCAAACTCACCCGGCTACGAGCCAACTGCAGAGAATGTAAAATCTGGCAACTACCCTATCTCACGTTACTTGTATCTTTATACCCGCAGCAGACCGACGGGTGCACTCAAAGAGTACATCGATTGGATATTGAGCGATGATGGACAGGGGATTGTAACGAAGGTTGGATATTTCCCGGTGAAGTAGCGATAGAGTATTCAAATTAGCTCACTGCTTTTTATGAACAATCCAATTAAAATATCTAAAGAAAACGAAGTAATTCCGACCAAAACGCCATCCACTGTACCGCCTCTCAAGTCTTACCAAAACGGGGGCAAAGGCAAGTATGGATTGCGCAAACGTTTTCACTTCAGCGAGTTTATTTCCGAGAAGCTTATCACGCTGGTGGCGTTTATCTCGTTTATAATGATCGTGCTTATTTTTGTCTTTGTCTTCCGCGAAGCATCGCCCATCTTTTTCCCGAAAGAACAGACTGCATCCATCATCCAGGAAGGTGAAGAACAGGAGACGTATGGTGATGTCGAAGAAACGTCGGCAGCCACGTCTTCAGAACAACAATCATCGTTAGAAACCTCAGGCAATGAAGGCGAAGCATCGCTCGGCAATCTCACAGGGACAACCTGGCAGCCGGTCTCCAAGCAACCAAAGTATGGCTTGCTTCCATTGGTTCTCGGGAGCTTGAAAGTCACTGCTATTGCTCTTTTATTCGCAACACCAATAGCCATACTTGCTGCGTTGTTTACAGCAATGTTCGCTCCGAAGTGGGCAAAAGAAATTCTCAAACCTGCCATAGAGATATTAGCAGGTTTCCCCTCGGTCGTCATCGGCTTCTTTGCGCTCATCGTCATGGCGACGGTTTTCCAGAATGTCTTTGGGTTGGAATATAGACTTAATGCGTTCCTCGGCGGGATAGCACTTTCACTTGCTGTCATTCCTATCATCTACACAATAACGGAAGACGCCCTTTCACGCGTCCCAAGAGTAATGACGGAAGCAAGTCTTGCGCTCGGCGCAACGAAGTGGCAAACAGCGCTCTTTGTTGTACTTCCGGCGGCAACTCCCGGCATTTTCGCAGCGATCTTGCTGGGCATTGGACGTGCATTCGGTGAAACTATGATCGTATTGATGGCAACAGGTAATGCTGCAATATTTTCAGCAAGTTTTGTCGAACCGGTGCGAACGATGTCGGCGACAATCGGCGCTGAGATGGCTGAAGTGGTCTTCGGCGATACACATTACAATGTCTTATTCCTTATTGGCTCTGTTCTGTTTATCTTTACGTTTATACTCAATGCCGCCGCTGAAATGTTTATCCGTCAACGACTAATGAAACGTTTTCAAGGGTTGTAAATAATGTTAAGAAAAAAAATTCTCGGCAATTCGATAATCAGTGTCACCGCACTATCTGCGATGCTCATTATTCTTGCCGTTCTTATTATTATGGCAGACATTTTCATAGGTGGCTGGCAGACCTTGTCATGGGAATTTTTGATCGGCGAACCCAAAGAAGGCATGACACAGGGTGGAATATTTCCCGCAATTATCGGGACGTTCCTCCTTGTCATGATCATGTCAATCGCCGGCGTTCCCATCGGCACGGTAACTGCCATTTATCTCAGTGAGTACGCCAGTCAAAAATCCATCCTCGCTCGATTGATTCGATTCGCAGTGAACACGCTTGCTGGCGTACCTGCTATTGTTTTCGGATTATTCGGGCTCGGCTTCTTTATCCAATTTGTCGGCAAGGGATTGGATAATATGTTCACAGGTGGTGTAGTATTGAAATGGGGCCAGCCAAATATTCTTTGGGCAAGCATGACGATGGCACTGCTGACGCTTCCCGTCGTTATTGTATCTGTTGAAGAAGCGATTAAAAGTGTACCGCGAGAACTTCGCGAAGCAAGTCTTGCGCTCGGAGCGACGAAATGGCAAACAATTTGGAAAGTCGTTATTCCAAACTCGTTCACAGGAATTCTTACAGGTGGAATTCTTGCCGTCAGCCGAGGCGCGGGAGAAGTCGCACCGATACTGTTTACCGGCGCAGCGTATTTCTTGCCAAAGCTTCCTAATGCACTCTCCGATCAGTTCATGGAACTCGGCTATCACATTTACATTATGTCAACACAGTCACCGGATGTGGAAGCAACACAAGGAATTCAGTACGCAACAACACTCGTGCTCTTGTTGTTGACGTTCACACTAAATTTCTCAGCTATTTTTTTTCGTTACAAGCTGAGAAGAAAAGCAATTCAATAAAAGGACAAGAGTTTGACTATCACAAATCACGTCGAATATAAGATACGCTCAGCGGAGTTGAGTGTTTATTACGGATCGAAGCAGGCGCTCAGAAATATTTCTTTGGATATACAACAGCATCTTGTGACTGCATTGATTGGACCATCGGGATGCGGTAAATCGACATTCCTTCGAGCTCTGAATCGTATGAACGATCTCATCGAGAACATTCGCACTGAAGGCTCGGTTGTTATTGATGATGTCAATATCTATGAAAAAAGTGTAGATGTCGTCGAACTCCGCAAACGCGTAGGAATGATCTTTCAAAAATCCAACCCGTTTCCGAAATCGATTTATGACAACGTAGCCTATGGTTCTCGCATTAACGGGATTAAAGAAAAACATGTGTTGGATGAAATTGTCGAAAAGAGTTTGCGTCGCGCAGCGTTGTGGGATGAAGTCAAAGATGACCTTAAGAAAAGCGGGCTTGCGCTTTCAGGAGGTCAACAGCAACGTCTCTGCATCGCGCGAGCACTTGCCGTCAATCCTGACGTGCTGCTGATGGATGAACCGGCGAGCGCACTTGACCCAATTGCAACGGCAAAGATCGAAGAATTGATCTACGAATTGAAAGAAGATTATACAATCGTCATTGTCACTCATAATATGCAGCAAGCGGCACGGGTGAGTGACCTTACCGCTTTCTTTTATCTTGGTGAACTGATTGAGTTCGATGAAACGAAGCTACTCTTTACGACGCCATCTAAAAAACAAACGGAAGATTATATCACAGGAAGGTTTGGTTAATTATGCAAAGACACTTTGAAAAAGAGCTGGAGAGTTTACAAACGAATCTCATAAAAATGGGTAGTATTGCAGAAGACGCCGTCGGATCGGCAATTAAAGCTCTTATTTCTAACGATACCTCATTAGCAAAAAAGATTATTGACGGCGATGAACGTATCAACACGCTTGAAATGGAAATCGACAATTCGATTGTCGATTTACTTGCGCTTCAACAGCCCGTCGCAACAGATTTACGGCTGATTCTTGCAGCGCAAAAGATCAATAACGATCTCGAACGTATCGGGGACCATGCAGTAAATATAGCAGAATCAGTCGTTGCTCTGGTACGAACACAGTTTAGTGCACCTCTTCTTGAATTGCCAAAAATGGCTGAGATCGCACAAACCATGCTGCGAAACGCACTCGATGCATTTATTCACAGAGATTCTACACTTGGTAAATCTGTGCTCGTGCAGGATAATGTCATTGATGACTTAAACAGAGTAATGATACAAGAAGTCGTAAAGTTAATGAAGGGAGATCTAGAAATAATTGACGGAGGGTTGGATCTCATACGCGTGAGTAGAAACCTTGAGCGTATAGCCGACTTAGCTACGAATATTGCAGAAGAAGTTATTTTTATTACTGAGGCACGTGTTGTTAAGCACCATGCAGAAGAAGTTCACTCTAAACAAAAATAGCAGTTTATTCACGTATCTTTTGACTTATCTCTATTAACACTCCACTGGTAGATTTGGGATGTAAAAATGCTATCCAATATCCACCAGCACCACGGCGAGGTTGTTCATCGATAAGTTGAAAACCCTCGGCTTTCAATCGAGCAAGCTCCGCAGTAATATCATCTACCTCAAACGAAAGATGATGCACTCCCTCTCCCCGCTTTTCGATGAATTTTGCAATAGGAGAGTCGGGAGATGTAGCTTCCGTTAATTCGATAGATGTTCCATCGATATTAAAAAATGCTACCCTCACCCGTTGATCTTTCACTTCTTCTGTGCTAATGTTCTTGATTTGAAACAGTTTAGAATACAAGCTGATAGATTCTTCTAAATTTTTTATTGCAACACCGACATGAGAAAGTTTTTTAATCATAGTATGGTCTTAGTATTATGATAAAATGCGATCCTTATGAGTTCGAATCAATATGAGTAAATCTTTTCCGTTTGCAATGAGAATGCCTGCAAGGATAAGTCCGGCTCCGGAAAATACACGGGCGGGAAGTTGTTCATCAAGCAATAACGTGCCAAGGATAACAGCTATGACTGGCGTAACGAGTGTAACAAGCGAAAGATAGACAGCTTCTACTCTTTTCAACAGCCAATAATATGTTAAGAATGTCACAACGGTACCGAACGTTCCAAGATAAAGAATAGAACCAATCCCCTTTTCATCAAAACTGATGTCTGAGATATTTTCAAAAGAAAATGCTAAGATGAACAGAACTATCACAGCCCCGATCATCCCGCCAAGACTTAAGGCAGTTGAGGAAATATGTTTTCCAGTGCGTTTAATCATAACAAGAGCTGTCCCTTGAAATAGCGTGCTGATGACAATAGCTAACATTCCTTCTGTGTTCATACCGCTAAAACGTATGTCAGACCAGAAAATCACGAGTACGCCAATAAAACCGGAAACAATACCAATGAGTTTGAAAGCATTAAGTTTTTCTTCAGGCAGAAAAAAATGTGATTTAATTGCAACGACAAATGGATACATTGCAAAAAGAATTGCGGCAAGCCCCGATGAAATATGCTGCTCACCCCAATAGACTAACGCAAACGGAAAGCTAAATGATAGTAGAGCAAGTGTAAGATAAGATCGCAACGCTACACGATCCATTGGCAACCGCTCCTTCCGTATCCACATGATGCAAGCAAGAATCATCATAGCAAGAGTAAATCTGATGGCAACACCAAAGAAGGGCGGAACACTATCAAGTCCGATTTTAATAACGAGCCATGTTGAGCCCCAAATTATGGAAATCAATACAAAGCCAGCCACGATGAGTGCTTTTCCGGTTTTCATCATTTAGTCGTTAAATGAATAAAGGACTAATCCAGAAAGCAGCTTTGGATAAAAATATGTTGATTTTTGAGGCATCACGGTCCCTACTGAAGCAACAGCGCGCATCTGTTCGATGCGTGTTGAATTCATGATAAATGCAGCTTGTGATTTATGCTCTTGTACCATCGCGATGGCTTGTTGTGTATCTTTTTCATACTCTAAAAAAAGCTTTTTCTCCTGCTGTTCATCTGTCATTCCTAATATCACGTTGAAGATTATTGAATGCAGAATGGTAACATCGAGTTGATTCATAATTATCTCTACGGTGGATAATCGTTTCTGTTTGATGGTTTTCCTAAACGTTAACAGCCAACATGTAGTGTGTCCTTCAAGAAAAAGCCCGTAACTATGATGCTGTGTCTCGTGAAGCTTTTGTAGCATTGTTTCTTGGGAATCAAAAGCATCGACCATGAAATATTTTTCTAATTCATTCAGGAATTCCTGCAGTCGAAAATTAGGAATGCTATGAAGCAAACGATGCGTTGGTAAAATGACTAAGCCCGGATCATTCATATTCGTCAGAAACATGGGAACAAAATTATATGCCTCTTTACCTGTATGTTGAGGATTCTTGAGCCGAGAAGCATTACGATATTGTAGAGCTGTTTCATAGCGATGATGTCCGTCAGCTATGTACACTTTTTGAGTTCGGATATACTCTGTTATGGTATTAATGGGTACTTCATCCCGTAGCTTCCATAACTGATTACGAACATTGTCATACACGACATCTATCTGCGGCGGTGAAGAAGTTGCATTTGATATATGTTTATCGAGAATATGCTGGTCATCGCTATACAATCCAAATATCTGACTAAACATCATGCCCGTTGCCTGAAAGAGATTCAATCTATCTGCCTTGGGACCTGAGTGAGTTTTCTCATGGGGAAATATAGAACCATTTCCAAACTCTTCAATCAAGCACGCAATAATAAACCCCATACGCTCCACGTTTTTGCCATTTGGAAGTTTAAATTGCTGAGACATAACATAGATACTTGGCTCACTATCAGGTAAAAGCACATGCTCAGAAAACCATTGTTTCAGATGAGTTGCTGCAGAAGAATATGGATCCTGGTCGCGATTCAGAATTAATCTGACAATGTTATGCGGGTTTCGGTCATACAGCATTGTCTGCTGTTGTTGCGAAATGACATCATATGGAGGTGCTACCACATCGTTGATTTTAGTTTTTTCAGGATTATATAATACACCTCGAAATGGTTTTATCTGCGGCATGACTCTATAAATAGTAAATAATGTTCTCTCAACAAATTAGTTATATCCGAAGCGCTTAAGCCAATCTTTTTTCTGACGCCACTTCTCTCTTACTTTAACATGAAGAGTTAAAAACACAGGACGTAGTAAAAATATTTCAATATCTTTACGTGCAAGCTCTCCAATTTCTTTCAGTGCGGCACCATTTTTCCCGATAAGGATACCTTTTTGAGATTCTCGCTCTAAGATAATTTCTGCTTCGATAACATCCTTCTTTCCCGGTTGTTCTTTAAAATCAACGATCTCCACTGCCGTAGAATATGGTATTTCTTCCCGGAATTTCTCAAAAATCTTTTCTCGAATAATCTCGCTAACAAAGAACCTTTCCGAGTGTTCACTCAACATGTCAGACGGATAAAATGCAGCATGCTCAGGTAAATCAGCAACGACGAATTTAAGAAGTTCCTCAGTCCCTGTCGTGTTTAAAGCAGAGATTGGAAACACTTCTTTAAATGAAAGCTTCTTAGAATGCGTTGCAATGATCACTGCAATGTCATTTTTTTTGACGAGGTCTGTTTTATTTATAATCAAATATACAGGTTTATTTAATCCCCGCAGCTTGTTAAGAGCATAATCGTGCTCTGAGGTATCGGCTTCTTTTACTGCATTTGTACAATCGATCATAAAAAGCACGATGTCGGCATCGGTGATAGCTGATTTCGCAACGTTCATCATCGATTCGTGCAGCAGATACTTCGGTTGTAACAAGCCTGGCGTATCGAGAAACACGACCTGATAGTTTTCTCCAGAAAGAATGCCAATGATTTTGTGGCGTGTTGTCTGCGGCTTATGTGTTACGATGGAAATTTTCTGACCGATCAAAGTATTCATGAGTGTCGACTTACCGACATTCGGCTCACCGATGATTGCGACGTATCCCGCTCGAAATGGCTTACTGTTTATCGCTTCTCTAGTATCTTCCATCAAAATAAATATTTCATAGTCAAGTTTGGGATGTTTCAAATGATAATTCGTTACAGATTGAAATTGCTCAGCTACAGCTCAGTAATAAAACATTTAGGAAATAGCTCAGGATAAGAATGAGCAGGGTAAGTCCTATTTATCATCAATATGTTACTGGTCGCTACTTTCCATGACACTGTTTATACTTCTTTCCGCTGCCGCAAGGACAGGGATCGTTCCGTCCCACCTTATCGCCAACATGCACCGGCTGAGGTTTAGCAGCCTGTGCGGAAGCAGCACCTCCTCCTCGCGCAACACGTTCCTCCTCTCCGGGTACAGGTTCACGATTCCCCTCAAAGCCCATTCCTTGTGATGCCGCATGTGTTAACGTCATTTGCTGAGGACGTGGAGCTCTTGGATGTCGTTGCACAGGAACTTCCTGTGCTGAAGTCGGGAAAAGCTTAAAGACAAGACTCAGTGTTTCAGTATTGATCATGCCTATCAACTCAACAAACATATTGAATGCTTCAGTCTTATATTCCACGATAGGATCTTTTTGTCCATAAGCTCTGAGATGAATACCTTCCTTCAAGTCATCCATTTCACGAAGATGATCTCTCCATTTTTCATCAATAACCTGAAGCGAGACCATTTTTTCCAATAACGCCAAGTTCTCTGCGCCAATGCGCTCTTCCTTTCGCTTATAGAAATCCACAGTATTTTTGAACACTTCCTGCTTGAGCCCGTCTTTCCCGAGTGATTGCCATTGCTCGGGCGTTATCTTAAAATCGACTAAACAATTCGTGCGCAACGCCTCTTTGAGTTGCTCAATTTCACCATTATCGTAATGCTTTTCAACAAGCTCATCGATAAGCTCATCCAACATCTCCATGATATCTTCTCTGAGGTGATCTCCGAGAAGCGCATGGCGCCGGCGTCCGTAAATAACTTCGCGCTGCTGGTTCATCACGTTATCATATTCGAGCAGGCGTTTACGGATAGCAAAGTTATTTTCTTCAACTTTCTTTTGTGCACGCTGAACTGATCGTGTGATCATCGGGTGCTGAATAAGATCGCCTTCTTTCAAACCAAGCCGCTCCATAATACCAGCGATGCGATTGCTGCCAAAGAGCCTCATGAGATCATCTTCAAGTGAGAGGTAAAATCGCGATGAACCGGGATCACCCTGACGTCCTGAACGCCCTCTAAGCTGGCGATCAATTCTCCGTGCTTCATGACGCTCTGTGCCAATGATGTGCAACCCTCCCGCATTAGGAACACCTGCACCAAGCTTAATATCAGTCCCACGTCCAGCCATGTTCGTTGCGATAGTAATCGCGGCAGGTAATCCTGCATGCGCCACTATTTCTGCTTCCCGTTGATGCTGCTTCGCATTGAGGACATTATGAGGGATGTTCTGACGCTTTAACATACGACTGAGTGTTTCAGAAACTTCCACACTCGTTGTCCCCACCAACACCGGGCGATTGAGCTTTCGCAGCTCTTCAATTTCCTGAATAACGGCATTATATTTTTCTCGTTTGGTTTTGTAAATGACATCATCGATGTCATTACGAACCATATTCCTATTTGTCGGAATGACAACAACATCAAGTTTGTAAATCTCGAAAAATTCTGCTGCTTCTGTTTCCGCTGTACCAGTCATACCGGCAAGTTTCTTATACAATCGAAAATAGTTTTGAAGTGTGATCGTTGCTAGTGTTTGCATATCGCGTTCGACTTTCACGCCCTCTTTTGCTTCTAGCGCCTGATGAAGTCCGTCAGAATATCGTCTGCCATGTAGTAACCTTCCTGTAAATTCATCCACGATCATCACTTTGCCGTCGTCAGAAACTACATACTCATCATCTTTCTCATACAACGAGTATGCTTTGAGAAGTTGAGTTACAGTATGTATACGGTCGCTTCGTTCAGCATAGTGCAGATTAAGTTCATCCTTCTTCTTTTGTTTTTCTTCTTGAGAAAGCGACGCATCATTTTCTATAGTTGCAATTTCAGTGCCTACATCAGGAAGCACAAAGAAGTCTTTATCATTTGAACTGCCTGCAAGAAGTTCTCTCCCCTTTTCCGAAAGCTTAATGCTATGATCTTTCTCATCGATAGCATAATAGAGTTCGTCATCAATTTCATGCATCCGACGAGATTGATCACGCAGATATTCCATCTCGGTTTGCTGCTGCAAACTCTTGTTGGATGGCTCTGAAAACAATTTTATTAACCGTTTATGCTTTGGCAGCCCCCGGAATGCACGAAATAATTGAACTCCTGCTTCTTTCTCTTTTCCCTCGGCAAGTAATTGTTCGGCTTCAGCAAGAATCTTCGTAACATAATTTCGCTGAGCATTCACCAAACGCTCTACACGCGGTTTCATTTCTGCAAACTTCTGATTATCTACACTTGTCACAGGGCCGCTGATAATCAGCGGAGTTCGTGCCTCATCAATCAGAACTGAGTCTACCTCATCAACAATTGCATAGTAATATTGGCGGTGTACCAGCTCTTCTGAGGATGTTACCATATTATCTCTCAGGTAGTCAAAACCAAACTCATTGTTCGTGCCGTAGGTGATATCGCATGCGTATTGCTTACGGCGCTGGAATGGATCCATCTGTGCCTGGATACAGCCAACGGTAAGTCCGAGCGATTCGAATACTCTGCCCATCCATTGACTATCGCGTAGAGCAAGGTAATCATTCACAGTCACAAGATGAACACCTCTGCCCGGAAGCGCATTGAGATATAACGGCATGGTTGCGACAAGCGTCTTACCTTCGCCCGTAGCCATTTCTGCTATCTTGCCTTCGTGCAGAACAATTCCTCCAATTAACTGTACATCAAACGGCACCATCTCCCAAACTATTTTATGTCCGGTGATTTCCCACGATGTACCGACAAGCCTGTGGCACGCCTCTTTCACAACAGCAAATGCCTCTGGTAGGAGTTCATTGAGGGTCTCGCTTGTCACTGCATCAAGATTCTTTTGCAGTTCTTCTATCTCTGTAGAAATCTGTTTCGCTTCACCGAGAGAAAGATCAGTACCGGATTTCAGTCGGTCTTTGGCGGCAAGAATTTCCTTTTGGATTTCATCTGTCGCATCTTGTATTCGTCGTCGGAACTCAATAGTCTTAGCCTTAAGCTCCTCATCGGTGAGAGTTTGGTATTGTTGAAAATTTTTGTTAATCTCTTCGACAATCGGCCGAATTCGATGAACGTCTTTTTCTGACTTACTGGGAAATATTTTTGATAATAGCTTTAGCATCGTTTCAATCGTATAGAATCATAAATTATGATTCAAATCTAACCAATTTCCATTTCTTAAACAAACCCGCAGATTTGAAATGAAAATAACATTGTCTCTTTTCTTCATGTTGCTGTTGTTTTTCTTTAACGCATGCTCAACTTCGTCATCGTATAAGCCACAATCTCCTGGACGTCAACTCCAGCAAATAACGCCGTCAAACTTATCTTCCTCTATCAATAACGTATTACATGATACGTTATTAACTTCATGCATATTTGGCGTAAAAATTATTTCCGATAACGATGGTGCTGTCTTGTATGAAATGAACAGTGAGAAGCTTTTTCATCCTGCTTCAAATATGAAACTGTTAACGTCGGCAACAGCTCTTGAAATGCTACCTCCAGAGTTTTTATTCACAACAAGTATTTGTTATGATGGCATACTCAACGATAGTATACTGTCAGGCAATGTATTCATAAAAGGAGTTGGCGATCCGCTCATGACAACAGAACATCTTGATTCAGTTGTTGGTCAACTTCTGAAGAAAGGCATCAAACTTATCACAGGAGATATTGTCGGAGATGTTTCGTATTTCGATACTCTTGCTTGGGGCATGGGATGGATGTGGGATGATGAACCTTCTACAGATGCACCATTTCTTACACCACTTACCATCAACAGTAACTCAATTGAAGTAAATATCATTCCCGGAAAAAACATCGGTGAAGGACCTGAAGTTGAAATTATACCTAAAACAACCTACGTCAACATTAATAATAATGCAATAACGTCTGTTGATACGATGTTACCGCCGCTTGATGTTACTCGTATTCGAGGCAAAAATACAATTGTTATCTCGGGAAGAATTGCACCAAATAGCTCGATGCAAGACTTTGGCGTGAGTATTTATAAGCCTGAATTATATTTCTTACACCTATTCAGAGAACGGCTTGCTGAATATGGAATTTCCGTGAGCGGAATTTTACGACTGGACACAGTCAGGAGCTCTGCGGAGTTGGTTACGATTATCCATCCACTCGACTCTGTGCTGCATCAAATAAACAAACCTAGCGATAACCTCGCTGCGGAGAATCTACTCAAGACACTTTCTCATGAACAATATCATGCAATGGGCTCAGCAACAAATGGACTTTCAGTAATAAAACAATACCTCTTCTCAATTGGCATCGATACAACAAAGATGATTCTAGCTGATGGTTCAGGACTTTCATGGTATAACGCTGTATCGCCAAACACTATCGTGCAGTTGCTCTATGAACAGTATAAACGTAAATCGACCTTTAAGCGTTTTTATGAGAGCCTGCCTGTAGCCGGAGTAGATGGTACTTTAAAAAATCGAATGAAAGGCACTCTTGCCGAAGGAAACGTGCATGCAAAAACCGGTTCGTTAACAGGTGTAAGTTCGCTTTCCGGATATGTGAACTCGGTTGACGGTGAAATGATAATTTTTAGTATTCTTAGTAATCATTTCCCGTCAGAACTTGTCCATCTACGAAATGCTCAAAACAACATCATGGAATTGCTGGCAAACTACCGTCACCATAAATAAAAAAGTCCTTCTCGTATTTTAGAGAAGGACTTGCTCGCGAATAGTCTCATCTAATCCACATTCCACATCATCGACTACTCGACGGAATTGGAGTCTCGACTGACGTCGGGCTCGACAGAATGTATCACAATATCTCCACCGGAAGATTCTAATCGTATTTTCTGACCACCACCATTGATTTGACCATGAAATGACCCTTCCTTCAGCTTGCCTGAAAATTGGAAGTCACATGTTACATCTCCGCCGGATGTTTCAGCATCAACGTCACCGGCAATAGTTTTGGGAAGAGTGACCACAACATTTCCGCCGGATGTCGAGAGATCAATTCCTTTGTTGTCTTTCAGCTCAGCTCTGATATCTCCTCCGGATGTTTCGCCATACAGCTTAGCATCTGTTCGTCTGAATGTGATATTGCCACCCGAAGTTTCTACATGAACATTTCCTGAGACATCCTCTCCGATGATATTTCCACCGGAAGTGGTAAATGTTAACTCACCTTTGGAGTCTATAAGCCGAATGTTACCCCCGGATGTCGAAAGCTTTACAGTACCCTCCAGTTTACCTACGTCCAGGTCTCCCCCCGAAGTTCCACCAACGATATTCCCGTTAACATTTTCAATGTTCACATTGCCTCCAGAAGTTTGTAACTCGAGGTTGAAATTCTTCGGGACTCTTACTTCGAAGCGCACATCAAACCAGACATCGTCAAAGAAATTAAAATACCTTTTTTCGTGCCGTGCCTTCACTGTTACGATGCTGCCGCTCTGATCAATATTGACGTGGTACTTCTTTAGTTGATCATCTGACCCCTTTTGAAAGACCTTAATGTATAATTCTTCGCCATCATAACCTGTTAAGGAAATGTCGCCGACATCTGCATCGATAATTAATTGATCGCCGCTCTTCACGGTAAAGTTTCTCTCAATGGTGTTTTCCTTTCCCCACGAATACTCTTCTCCTGCATTCGCCCTGCGATCTTTCACAGACAATGCAATCATTGTTGCTCCAAAGAGCACTGCAAAAAGAATAAGAATTGATAACTTCACTGTGAGACTTAAAGGTTTGCTCATATGTAAGCTCCTTGTATTAGTAATTTCTTTTTGCATGGTTTAACGAATTCCCTTCAAAAAAGTTGCATTGCGAATGAAGCCAGTTTTTAGTAGATTCAGTTCACATTATTCTTCTACTTGAATGAAAACTCAACTTATCATTTCACTTCTCATATGCGCATTTTTAGGATGTGGAAACGATACGCCTAAATCCAAGCCAGTCGAAGAACAGAAGCCGGTCATCCAGCAATCACCAGTTCCCGCATTTGATGGAAAGAATGCCTTTAGGTATCTGACTGCTCAAACTGATTTTGGACCGAGAGCACCAAATTCAGCCGGACACCGTAATTGTCTCAACTATTTGCAATCGGAAATCTCAAAATACGCCGATGCTGTGAACTTGCAGTCGTTTACTATTACAGGCTATAACGGAGAAGTGCTTAATCTTGCAAACGTTATCTCCTCATTTAACTTGAATTCTACCACACGTATTCTCCTTCTTGCACACTGGGATACACGCCCTCGCGCCGATCAGGAAAAAGATAAAAAAAAACAGCAGAAACCCATCTTAGGAGCTAATGACGGCGCAAGCGGTGTTGCTGTCTTACTGGAAATTGCGCGACACTTGAAATCCAACCCACCGCCAATCGGCGTCGATATACTGTTTGTAGACGGCGAGGATTACGGGAAAGAACGCGACAATAAATTCTACTCACTTGGTGCACGATACTTTGCTAAAAATTTACCCCCCGGCTTCACACCGGCATTCGGCATTCTTGTCGATATGATAGGTGATAAGGAGTTACAAATTTTCAAAGACCGATACTCACTGCAACAAGCTCCCGATGTTGTCGACTTGGTGTGGAAGACCGCTGCGGAACTCAATATTTCCGAATTTGCGAATGAAAAACATCAAGGGGATATTTTTGATGATCATGTTCCTCTCAATCAGGCAGGCATTAAGACAATCGACCTCATCGATTTCGATTACCCCGATACATCAAACAGCTACTGGCACACGTTACAAGACACTCCCGATAAATGCAGTGCAGAAAGTCTTGAAGCTGTCGGCAAAGTACTGATGCACGTTATCTATCGCTATCAACAATAGCACATGAAATCTTATCTCGAGATCTCGATATCCTCAAGTGAGGCACAGCGTGAATTACTTATCCCAACAATGATGGAGTTGGGTTGTGAGGGATTTCAGGAAACCGATACTTCCCTCTTGTGCTATCTCGAAAAAAGTAAATGGGATGCATCGAAACATGAAACGCTTAAAGCTGAGATGAAAAAGTTATTGCGTACGATTTCTTCTAATGCTGACATACAGTTCCGTGAATTCGCAGATGAAAACTGGAATGAGCAATGGGAACGAACGATCCAGCCAATCGAAATTGGCGAACGCCTTGTCATCAAGCCATCGTGGTGTACGTACGACAATAGCCAAAAGCGGATAATCATTGAAATAGATCCGAAGATGTCCTTTGGCACCGGCTACCACGAGACAACACGGCTCACATTGTGCCTTCTGGAAAAATATGTAGCACCAGGAATGACACTGTTAGACGTAGGAACGGGAACCGGTATCCTTGCCATCGCGTCGGTGAAATTAGGAGCCGCTCATTCGGATGGCATTGATATCGATGAATGGTCGATTGACAATGCAACGGAGAACGTACTTCGGAATCATGTTCAAGACAATGTCGTAATTTCTTCAACTCCCATTCATGATCTTCCCTCGAAATCGTACGATCTCATTACTGCCAACCTCACACTCAACACCAACATCGAGTTTCTCTGGGAGTTCGGAAGACTTCTCAGGATGAATGGTGCGTTACTCTTATCAGGATTACTGCTTCAAGATAGGGTGCAGATGATACAAGGGCTTAACGACAGCAAGTTCAAGCTCGTTGAAGAACAACGTGAGAATGAATGGATAGCTCTTGCTGCTAAGCTTGTGCAATGAAAATAGCAAGCATAGATATCGGCACAAATACAGTTCTGCTCTTAGTGGCTGATATTGATGACAACGGTAGTATCACTGTCATTGAGCATCAACAGCGCCTACCGCGGCTGGGCAAGGGAGTTGACAGTAAAAACATTATTCATATTTCGGCTTTTGACAGAGTTGCATGGATTATCAATGAGTACAAAAACTTATCGGCACAATTAGGCGCAGAGACTATCCTTGCGTGTGCTACAAGCGCTGTGCGCGACGCATCGAATAAGGATGAATTCATATCCTTTATCAGATCGACGACAGGTATTGATGTCGAAGTACTCAGCGGTGATGAGGAAGCGTTGTTGACATATCGAGGGGCTATCAGCGGATTACATACATCGGAACGCCCAATAGCCGTACTCGATATCGGCGGAGGAAGTACAGAAATTACATTTCCATTACCGGATGCACACAACGGGCATGCACAATTGCAGCGATACAGCTTTCAGCTTGGTTCTGTACGACTTACAGAACGTTTCTTCAAACATCAACCGCCTACATCATCAGAGTTGGAAAGCACTGTTCAGCTTATCTTAGAAGAACTCTCACAGGTGAGGAACCCGGGATTTGAGAACTATCAACTCGTTGCTGTTGCCGGAACCGCTACCACGCTTGCATGTCTTGACCAACAATTACCTGAGTTTGATGTCGAGAAAGTTAGCGGGTATGTCATCGACCGGCAACGTGTTGAAGGTTGGTGTATCAAGCTTTGCCAAATGACTCCTCCGCAAATTCGTTCGTTGTCCGACACTACCCAAGGGCGCGAAGATATTCTTACGGCAGGTGTGGTAATTCTGAATGAATTCATGAAGTTATTCCGATTTCAATCGGTAATCGTTAGTGAACGTGGTCTGAGATATGGAATGATCATTCGAGATTGGGAAAGAACTACCAAAAGGAAATAAATCCTTGCGAAGGTTTCAAACCTTCGCAAGGTTCACCTCTCGTTAGGAGGGAGCTACGCTCCCGACCATACAGTGTCGGGAGTACAACTCCCTCCAAACCGACAGCATAAGGTGAGTTCGTTCATTTCACCAGCATCAGCCCCGCCAACAAAGGCGGGACTACTTGAGAAGCATTAGCTTCTTCGTCTCCGTGAACGTTCCCGCTTGCATGCGGTAAAAGTAGACACCGCTTGCAATCCCGCTTTGCGGGACGTTCCACTCAACCGATTGATGTCCTGCTTCCAGCTCGCCATCTACGAGTGTTGCGACTTCACGTCCGAGCATGTCGTACACTTTCATCGTTACTCTGGTACTTAACGGCACATCGTACCTGATGACTGTCGTCGGGTTAAATGGGTTCGGGTAGTTTTGCTCGAGCGCAAACCTCAACGGGACTTCTTCGACGCGGAGTGTATAACTGTAGTTTTCCGTGTTCTTCAAGATGATGCTTCCGCCAGTTTTCAATTTGTGCTCAGCAATTATTTTCTCGCCCTTCTTCTCCACAAGAACGTAACTTAATCCCGCCATCTCCTTCATTGTCCACGAAAGCTCCAGCGGAGCTCCGTTCGATTGGATGTGAATCGGGACTTCCTTCTGTTCTCCTGAGAAGAATTCAGCAAATTGATTCGAGCCGAAGCGGACATCGAGGCCGCCACTCGGGGCTACCGGGGGCATCTCGTAGGCATCTGTTTTACTGCTCTCTTGGCCTGCTTTGCCAAAGAGAAGCTGTTGTGAGTGTCCCTTAGCCAGTTTGCCTTGAGGTTGTACCGTCAGCACGTTGAGATTACTCAACTCGTTCTGCTGCTGATTGTTTACAGCTACCGGAGCAAACGCCGGAGGTGCGCTAAGTACAAGTTTACCACCTGCATTCACCTTCACCCAATATCCCTTTCCCGGTTCGATCGAGCCCGCAACCGAGTATGAACCGTTGTAAGCGAAGTAACTCGATACAACGATGCCGGAGGGTATCTGGATAATTGTGCCCGTGTTGACCGCACTGCCGATGGAGCCGATGATATTCCATCCCTTCTTCACGGTGATGGTATCGTTTGTGAGCGGCACACCCGGCAGTGTAATCAATTGGTCTCCGGCATACTTTAGCCAATACCCGGTACCGTTCATAATGAGAGCGGCTGTCACGTATGAGCCAGTGTACTCAAATGCATCCGACGCCGCTCCCGGATAGAGAACGTTTTTATGGTAATCTATGGTAGTCTTCGGCATGGAGATGAGATTCCAGCCGTCGGTAATAGCAAAGGTTTCTTCAAAAAACGTTTGCATTGCATCGTATCCTTCCCAGAACCCGTTGCCTTGTGAGTAGCCGGGGGAACTTGACGATCCTGTGGAGGATTGACTGATGGTGTTATCCATCTGGTATTGGGAGGATGAGGCGTGTGTCCCTCCTCCTTTTCCTGTTACTGTTTGCAACAGGTGGTATTTTTGCGCCGATGCCGTGCAGAGGCAGAGCATCAGAGCGATGATGATATGTATGATTATTGTTTTCATTTTCATCTCCTGTAATATTCGTCTCATCAGTTATCCTATAGTAGATTAGTCACACACTCGTAATTTTGCACTAAAATTTGATCCAGCCACTGCCGAAAACCCGGGCCTCAGCGAAATGTTAACTCCGACGTAAACCGCATTAGTGCCGTTTGGAACAATGGCAGAAGAAGTGATATTATTACCAACATATGTACCTGATGCGAGATTACTGTTTCCATGGTTGAGATCATATGCACTTGTACAGGGTTGCATGCCAGAGACAATCAGTGAAAAGGGCTGTGATCCGGTCAGACTGCCTTCTACATTTACATATACCTCGAATAACCCAGGGGGTGGGGCGGGAATATAAATTTGCTCCACATTATCCCTATCATTATCTCCTGTTGTAGCCGTTGCCGTAGGATTGTTCACATCCAACACGTAAGGATACGATGAGCCGTAACCATGCCTTGTCAGAACCAAATCCAGATCGTTGATAAGCCGGGGAGTCGCGTCATTATGAGTTGTTGCGAATCCATTCGTATTATCTGTATAGCAAAGCGTGACACGTATCGGAGAACCATCACTGTAAAAAGCGTATGTTAATCCTGACGGGGCGGCAAATTCCATGATACGGCTTGCCCCCGACATCACATCATCGTTAATGACCTGGCCGGCGAGGCTGGCGTTCAGCAAACCCCATCCATAGACAACGTCCGGGCCTGAGTTGCCGAGATCAGATGCTGTATGTATAGTTAATCCCTTTAACGTGGCGCTTCGCATGTATGTGCCATTACTGCCATTCCTTTTTTCATATAATTCCTGAAGCAGGAGAAGTGAACCTGAAACATTCGGGGCGGCCATAGATGTACCCGTCTTATAGCTGTAATCGTCATTACTTCCGTTGTCAGCACTGTACAGGTCCGTACCCTTTCCACAAATGTCCGGTTTGATGCGCCCATCATCAGTCATACCCCTGCTTGAAGACTCATTAATACTATAATCCCCTTGAAGATTGCCAACGGTGAGTATGTTCTTCGCATTTGTACGGGAAGGAATATTGCTCCGTCTGGAGCCATCTCCGGCAGGATGTGAATTGGGATTATACTTAACATATGTGCCGTTCGTTCCATTACGCACTTCATCATCGCATACAAGAGCGGTAGCACCTTTTTCTGGGTTGTCAGTATTGTCATTCCCCGCAGCATAGACCGGTAAATAGAAGGGTGCATTCCTGCATATGCCATCCAATTGAGAAGCCGAAAGATCGTATATGCCGAAATTAAGATCATCTCCATCCGCATTGAATTGTGTACTGCCACCATACCAAGTGTATTTCAAAGGAGTATTAAAAACACAACTGTATGTTCCGTCATAATTCCATCCACTTATGGTTCCATACGAATGATTCGAAACAAGCAGTCCTTGAGATGCCGCATTGGTCATTTCTGCATAATCATTAGTCCATTCATAGGAGTGCAAGGTTGCCGACGGAGCCATTCCTCTGGACGCTACACCAGACGGCGGATTCCCAATAAGTGTTCCTGCCACATGCGTGGAATGGCTTGAGGTAGCGGCGGCGGCATCCTTATAAATTACCCTTCCACCGAAGTCTTGATGTGTTGCCAATGCACGCCCTTCGTCCCATTCACCAATTGTCATACCCGAGCCATAAACAGTATTATTATCCCGAAGAGATATCGTTCCGGTCATTGAAGCAGCATCGTTATTGGTTGTCGTATAATAGACCGGATTGCCCCATTGATCCACGCGCATAAGGTTGAGTGTCGGCCAGCCTTTTTCTTTTGCCAGTTTCAATGCCCGCTCGTGTTCCACGCGGAATTCCTCAGAAAACTCCTGCGACATGCGCTGAAGGGTCTCTACATTAGTGTTAGACAGAATAAAAGTACGATTTTTTTGGGCGTATGATGTCGAGCAAGCCAGCAGCATCAGCAACCAAACTATCCCGTTTTTGCCTTTATTCATCGTTTTCATAAACGTTGAATTTTCCCAGTGAGCTAATCTTCTCATTTATCGTCCCACCTTTCTAATTCAACCATTCGCTGCTGCACTGCTTTTATGACTGCTGCCTGCTTTTCTATCAATTTATGTTGCGCTATGGCGTACAGCGTCAATTCTTCAATCTTCTGTAATAGTGTTGATTGCATTTTCCCGAGATCAACGCCTTTGCGTAAGACTTCTTTCTCGGAAGGAACATCAGGAAGATGTTTGAATTGCTTGATATGCTCTTCCACTTTTTCTAACGAGAGTAATTTGTAATCATCATCGAATACAAAATCTGACCAGCCACTGAGCGTTACATCAACCTGCTTGGCTGTAATGGTTCCGTTGACTGCGAGCTTCGACTGAGGGTTTGTCGTCCCGATGCCGACGTTGCCGCCGCCCCCATTGAGGATCAAATTACCCAACGAACTGCCTGCACTCGCGACGACTTGGAGTGATGCATAACCGCCGCTGACAGCACTCAACGAAATACCCAAGGCTGTGTATCCACCCGTTGACCCGTTAACGCCTAACGTAATGGCCGCAGGGCTGGAAGAATTTGCAACATGTAACGTGGCTGATGGGCTGATCGTCCCGATGCCGACGTTGCCGCCGACACCGAGCGTTAGCACAGACCGCAATTCAGTGGTGTTATAGAAGTTGAGCGTACCCGGCGCAATGCTGAAATCACCGTTGCTGTATATTGTCCACTGCTTGCCATTCGGAGACGTGTTCTGTAGAACGATGGCAGGATTTATCTCACTGCTGACGTGCAACTTCTGGCTAGGTGCCGCCGTCCCGATGCCGACGTTGCCATCATAAAAAATGCGCATGCGTTCTGTATTACCAGTTCCAAACTTGAGGGAGTTTCCTTCGTATGTTTGAAACAGGGCATCTCCATCGGTGTCTATGCCAACTCGAAGTCCATCTGATGCTGTGTGTCCAGTAGCATCGTTAGTAAACCGCATCAGCGATGACGCTGAAGATGATATTTCCAAAAGACTATTAGGACTTGTCGTCCCGATGCCGACATTACCTGTATTGTAGTAGATATTGCTCCCGCTGGATGTCCACTGACTGCCTCCACCTCCGGCTGCGGCATGCGCATAATCGGCGGTATCAGCAACAAGTGAGCGAAGCGAATACGGTGCGCTCGTCAGCCGTGTCCTTGGCGCGAGCGTCTGGCTGTTTACCTCTGTCTCCAGCCAGTACTGGCTTGTAAAGGAAAGTGAAGAGACATCAATGTTTACACTGAACACTCCTTTGGTGAGCGTAACACTTGGAAATGACTGTGTGAGGGTCGCCGATCCGCCGGTCGAATCGTTGAACATCCGGAATGTCATCGGCAATGTGCCGGTGATACCCGTGCCGGTGCTATCGGCAACATACCCCTGGTGGCTCATGAGCTGGGGGATTTGTCCCATCCCGAGCGAGCAGAACAGCAGGGTTGCGAGAAGAACAAGAAGAATCTGTTTCATAAATAACTCCTTTGGTTGAATGTGAGTGGATTTGGTGAAAAATGTTATTGGTTATTTGTCATTGGTTTTGAGGTTCGGGGTTTGTCCGAAGGACTCCTTCGGAGGGGTTACGGGTTTGAGTAAAAGATTTTTTTCTCATTCCCCGAACCCGTAACCTCTAACCGCTTTTCTCTTTCCAGCTCCGAGGGTAGTTTATCCACCAATCTGTTTGCGTGATTCGACTACCCTCCGGGGGCCACCTCCTGAACTAATCCACTCGAAAAGACAGGAGGCTCAAATCGAATGGTGTACTTATGCGTTGGATACAATTAACAAAAAAGAGGGCGGGGGTACATATCACTGGGGGGACAAAAGCTATCAAAATAGGGACATTCGGGGTGGAAATGAGGGAAAACAATTGGATCACCAATCTGATGGTAATCCGAAACCGTTAAAACGGTTTTCAATATCATGTTTGGCTCAGTTTACACCACATTGAAATGTGGTGCTGGGCCTTTAAATGATCTCGTAGCACCACAATTTATTGTGGTGAATACAATATCACCCTATTTATTGGGGAACCGATTCATCGGTTTACAAGTTAGGAGGAGGGTTTTCTTGTCTCGCTTGGCGTGGCGCCGAACTGTTCCTGGAAACATTTGGTGAAATAGGCGGGACTGCCAAAGCCGACAGAGTATGCGATTTCAGCGATGGTCGAGGAGTCTTTTTGGAGAAGCTCCTTCGCTCGGTGGAGGCGGAAGGAACGGATGAAATCGTTGGCGGATGTGTTTGCAAGCCCTTTGAGCTTGCGCTGGAGTTGTTTGGAGCTCAAACCGATGGCATCAGCGAGTTCGCTCACACCAAATTGTTCATCGCCGATCTTCTTTTCAATGGCATCCATCACCTTTTTGAGGAATGCCTGATCGACAGACGTCACTGCAACTTCACCCGGCTTGAGCGTCACAAGCTCTTTGCCGAACTTCTCCCGCAGTTTACGCCGTGATTCGATGAGGTTTTTCACACGAACGAGAAGTTCCGCTGAGTCAAACGGTTTGATCAGGTAATCATCCGCGCCGGTTTCCAGTCCGCCGATCTTGTCTTCCTTCGCCGCCTTTGCGGTAAGAAGAATGATCGGAACGTGGCTGGTCTTCTCGTCCTGTTTCAACCGACTGCAGACTTCATACCCGTCCATCTTCGGCATCATTACATCGGAAATGATGAGGTCGGGTATTGCTTCCTTCGCCCGTTCGACGCCTTCGGCGCCATCGGCTGCTTCGAGAACGGTGTACATTGGAACGAGATACGATTTGATGTAGTCACGCACATCGCTGTTATCTTCGATGATGAGGAGAATGGGTTTGTCATCAATGTTACTCTGAGATTCGTTTTCGGCAGGATGATGGATCTCAGTCCTCTGGGTTTCTGATTCTTCAAGAATGGGCAGGACATGTCCTGCCCCTACAGAAGCGTCAACAATCTCCTCCGGCTTAAGGTGTGATTTGCCGAGCGGCAGAGAAACAACAAACTCGCTTCCTTTTCCGGGCTCACTCGTTACTGTAATCGTACCATGATGGAGTTCCACCAAATCCTTCACGAGTGCGAGGCCGATGCCTGTGCCTTCCTGCGAGCGGGTGGTAGAGCTGTCGGCCTGATAGAACCGGTCGAAGATATGCGGGAGTTTCTCCGGCGCGATGCCGATGCCAGTGTCGCGGATGCTGACCCTCACCCCGTCTCCGACTAACGTCGGAGCCACCCCTCTCCCATTGGGAGAGGGGACGGTCGATGACTCGACTCGTCGAGGGGTGAGGGTCAAGGAAACAGTAATCTCCCCATGGTCCGGCGTGAACTTGAAAGCATTCGATAACAGATTGATGATGATCTTTTCTAACTTTTCCTTGTCGAAATAGATCTCAATCTCTTCAACATCCGCGTGAACATCCAAGAAGATTTCTTTCCGTTCTGCAAGTGAATGGAACGACATGGTTATTCCTTTAATAAACGCAATGAGATTACCTTTGCTCGCCTGAAGTTTCATTCCTCCCGCTTCAAGTTTTGAAAGGTCGAGAAGCTGATTGATGAGCCGCAACAGTCGTTGGGCATTTCTACGCATCATGCGAAGCTCGCGTTTCTGAGTATCTTCAGGTATCGAACCGCCCAGCAGTTTTTCGATGGGTCCGAGAATGAGCGTGAGCGGTGTACGGAATTCATGGCTGATATTCTGGAAGAACTGCATCTTCAACTGATCGACTTCCTTCAGATGCTCTGCCTTTGTGTGCTCAATCTCGAACTGGTCTTTCAAACGAATCCGTTTTAGGTCGTACCTTCGGAACATAAACAATCCCGTGAGAAGGAGCCCTGCGTAGCAACTGTATGCCCACCATGTCTTGTACCAAGGGGGTAAAACGATAAGCGAGAGCGAAGCGCCGGTTTCGTTCCAAATGCCGTCGTTATTACTTCCGCGGACCCTCAGTGTGTACGATCCGGGACTCAAATTCGTGAAGGTGGCAACGCGCTCCGATGATGGCTTGGTCCATTCGTCGCTGAAACCCTCGAGCCTGTAAGAATATTGATTGCGCGGACTGTTGGAGAAATCGAGCGCAGCAAATTCAAACGTTATGATGTTCTGCTCGAATGAAAGAACAATCTCTTTTGTCTCGCCGATACTATTCTTCAACGGCGAACCGGCATCCTTCCATGAAATGGACTTGCCGTAAAGCTTCAGATCCGTAAACATGACCGGCGGAACGTGAGTGTTCTCCGTAATATCTTCAGGGTAAAAAACATTCACGCCATCCGTTCCCTCGATATAAATTTTTCCATCCGGCGTTTGATAGTTTCTATACCGGTTAAACTCCAAGCCCTGCAATCCGTCGTTAACATCGTAATACCGGAACTTCATCGTTCGCGGATCCATTGTACACAGGCCATTATTGGTGCTCATCCAGAGCTTCCCTTTTTTGTCTGGGAAAATTGTGTAGACAACGTTATTCGGCAACCCGTTGTGCGTCGTAATGCGGGTACATAGGCCTGTTGCTTTTTCGAACTTATTCAACCCGCCGCCATCCGTTCCGATCCAAAGAAACCGATTCGGCTCCGCGGGATCTTCCGCCATCGATATCACGTTGTTACTGCTCAGGGAGGTGGAATCGTTATCATCATGAAAAAATCCCTTGAGTGACAGCGTGACGGGATCGAAGCGAAACAATCCAACACGATCGACACATAGCCAGAATGATCCATCCTGATCTTTCCGGGCAGCACCGATCATGAGTTCATACGAACGGATAAATTTCGGATCACGCACCAATTCGCCATTGACAATCGTAAAGTGGCGAAAGCCATGAAGGGCAGAATCATATACACTCAGCACGTTCGCTCCGACAAACCAACGCGCGCCTGTTCGATCCTCGAGTAACTTCACCGGCGGTGATGTAGGAAACAACTTCGATGAGAGCGGTCCTGCATCTTCCTGCCGCCGAAATCTGTCCATCGTGCGGGTCGCCGGATCATAGCGAAGTACGTCAGAAGTAGTCAGACTTGGAGAAAAAGAAACTCCTTTCGGATTCCAGGGATACCATTCCTTCCCGCTATGGTCACGGAAGACAACCATATCGTACAGATCGGCATACGGAGATCTCCGTTGCGCGTCATCCTGACTTCGCGGGAATCCGATCTGTTCCATCGCGCTGTTTGCCAAATCATAAATGAGCACCTTCGGTACCACCCCGAACCGCTCAACGGCAGGATTATATCTATCCACCCCAAACCCATCCGTACCGATCCAGAGGAGACCGCCGCTTTCGATGATCGCCTCGGTTGGTCTGAGCGGATATGGAGGTTTTATGATCTCATACTGAAGAGGATTGCGCGCATGAATTCTGACAATCTCATCCGTCCCCACCAACCAGATGAAATCCGACCGGTCTGACCCGTAAAGAAAAACAGAAGTGTGCGAACGTGGAGTATGGATAGGAATTTTCGTTGTGACGCCGGTGGTTGGATTGAACGAATACACATGATAGTCTTCTGGCGGGCCGAATGAAAACCAGATGTTCCCATCACGGTCTTGTGCCATAGTATGCCTGGCGTTTTTTCTCGGGTCTGATTTGTATGGGATATCAGGAAGTCGCGGAACCGTACGGTTGAAAACGTGAATACCGTTTGTGCTAAAAATCCAGACTCCGTCCGTGTGGTCCCTCAGACTATGAGCCCAGCGCAACGATTCCGGGGACAGTCCGTTCATCTGCAGATTACGTGTCATACGAAAAGCTGTACCCGATAAATCCTTCCCCGGTACAATGGTCCCTTCGATACGGAGGAGGCCGCCATCTGCTCTGCCGATCCAGTGGATACCTGGCTTTTCCTCCACGATTGAGTACACTGGCGTGAGAGGAACCGATCTAATCTCTCTTAGGTGTACAAACTGCTCGGTTGTTCCGTCAAAGAGATCAATGTTCCCTGATTCGAAACCGATCCAGATCAGACCCGATGTACATTCGTGAAGCTCCAGAATAAGATCCGGGAAGATCGTCGTAGAATCGCTCGGATCGTTCCGGTAATTTTTAAACGTATTGCCGTCGTAGCGGCTCAGACCCTCTTTTGTACCGAACCAAATGAAGCCGCGGCTATCCTCCAGCACTGCCCCAATGAATCCTTGCGCCAGACCATCGTTTACACCAATGCGCTGCCATGCGGATTGCGGAAATGCCGTGGAAGCCATAATCAGCAAACCGAAAAATAACGAAAGCCAATAATGTATTAAACGATTCATGAAGGATAACTTAGGAAGAATTTGGGATTATATCAAAGAGAGGATATATCATTAATAGTAAAAACAAGTTAGACTGAAACACTACCAAAAGTACACTAGGGACAACCCTTATGCTCTTGCTTTTGCGACATTGCTGACAACTTCTCTCAAAGCTCCAACCGTGTATTCAATCTCTTCCTCCGTTGTGCTTTTCCCCATTGAAAAGCGAATCGTAGCATGGGCGGTCTTTTCATCCCGTCCCATTGCCAGCAACACATGTGATGGCTCCATACTGCCGGATGTGCAGGCAGAACCGCTCGTCACAGCGATGCCTTTGAGGTCGAGATTGAACAGAAGTGCCTCGCCATCGATGTCAACTTTCGAGCTGTCAAAAGAAATATTGAGTATGTGAGGCAATGAATTGCTTAGATGTGCATTGAACAGCACAAATGGAAAACTCGACTCAATCTTTTTTCGAAATATTTCTTTAAGCTTCTTTAGCCGCTCCCACTCAGTTTGCTGGCGTTCACTTATCCTCGCTGCAGCTTCTGCAAATCCCACAGCGAGAGGAACGTTCTCAGTTCCTGCACGCCAACCTCGTTCTTGTCCGCCCCCGTGCATAAAGCGATCGATTGTAACTCCTTTGCGTATGTAGAGTGCGCCAATTCCCTTAGGACCATAAATCTTATGTGCCGACATCGAACATAAATCTACTCCAAGATCATCGACATTCACCGGCATCTTTCCAAACGTTTGCACAACGTCGGAATGAATTATAATTCCATGTTCTTTTGCAATGCGTCCGATTTCCTTTATGGGATTGATTGTCCCGACTTCGTTATTCGCATGCATAATAGAAATGAGCCCGGTCTTAGGCGTTATCGCTTTACGTACACGTTCCGGTTCGACCATGCCGTATTGATCAAGTTCAAGATAGGTTACATCAAAACCCTGTTGCTCGAGATACTCACAGGTATCGAGCACGGCATGATGTTCTCCCTTGCTCGTTATCATGTGGTTCTTTTGAGAAGATGCGCGCATCGCAAATGCCGCGCCCTTGAGAGCAAAGTTATCTGCCTCCGTCCCGCTGCTAACAAACACTATTTCCGATGAACGAGCTCCAAGAATTTTGGCAATCCGGTCACGACTGCCATCGAGTGCCGCTCGTGCTTCCTGTCCAAAGGAATGAATTGACGATGCATTGCCATATTTCTCTGAGAAATAGGGCTTCATCACCTCGAACACTTCGGGATCAAGGGGCGTTGTTGCGGTATGATCTAGATACACTCTTCTCATGCTGAAAATATACTATCCTTTATCATCTTCTACAAATAAAAAGTCCCACCCCGATAGAACCGGTGCGGGACTCTTCCCTAATCCAACATCGATAATGCTAAAACCGGTCTCGTTCTCTCCGATCCCCACGCATTTCCTGCAAAGCGTCTTTCACCTGACGTCCGAAATTTCGCTCGAAGACGAGAAGTTTTCCAAACTGCTCGGCAGTGAGAAGCTTTCGTACATCATCATGAAATCGTTGTCGTTCGTTAAACATTTTCTGATCAATGGCTTGAATATCTTCCGTTAATTTTTGAATGCCTTTGTCATCAGCTTTGCCACGCACCATGTCCTCGATCTTATCCAATGCTTCATTACGAGCTTTCAGAAGATCACGCTGCGCATCTTCATGGGTGTTGTGCTTCGCAAAGAACCGTACGGCGTCTTCTTCACTTAACTTCATCACCTCGATGAGTCTCATCTTCCGAAATTTCTCCAAGCGTTCGGGTCGCGGACCACCCATATCCTGGGGAGGGCGCCGCCGCTGGGCGATACCTTCATCAACGCAAAGCATTAATACTACCATAACCAGTAAACCATAAATGTATTTCAGATCTATTCCTTGTATAGTTAATTAAAGATTGGTTGTTGTTGAAGAACTGAAAGAATACGTTCTTCTTCTTGTTCATTAAGTATGCTGAGAGCTTCATCGGCATCCAATCCCGCAATAAGGATGGTACGGTCTTCAGAAGTAAGAAGCACTTGCAGTGTTTCTACGTCATTATCAATCTCGTCGAACGCTCCGTCAGATGTCGAGGAAGCATCGATTTCGCTGTGTAATGTCGTCTGGTCGGTAACTTGCTGGAGCTCTTCAGATGAAAGTTCGCCAAATAACATATTGAGCGTACTCTCCTGATCACTTCCGTTTAGCAAATCTACCTGAGACAAAACAATCACTATGACAAGAGCAGCTGCCATCGGAAAAACAAAACGTAGCGCCCATTCGGGGATAAATGGCATTGATTTTTTCTCGATACGGCTATGTATTCGGGGAAGCAATGTACCAAAGTAAGAACGAGAAGGCTCCGGGTGGTTAAGCATCTGGATATTCGTTATCAACTTGTGCAACTGAGTGGTTTCTTCATTACACAGCTCACATAGAGCAAGATGTCCACTGACAAGGTTATGCTCTTCAGTTGTGCTTTTCCCTTGTATAAAATCGGGAAGTAATATTTGAATTTGCCGGCATTTCATAAATTTGATTCTCGTCGCACGTACTCTTGAACTTTTTTCAATGCATGAAAATAATTCGCTTTCAAACCACCTTCAGACTTCTTCAATACTTTTGCCATTTCTTCGTACGGCATCTCATCATAATACCGTAACATAAACACCATCTTCTGCTTAGCTGGCAATCGTTCAATTGCCTTTGCTAATATTGACTGATATTCTTTCTTAAGAATATCATTATCCGATTGCATATCCTCGCTCTCAAGTTCTTCTTCCATTTCATCATAACGAAGAAAATCCTTGACCCGCTTCTTCCGCAAGGCATTGAGTGAGATATTTACGGTAATCCTATATACCCATGTATAAAATCCCGACTCTGCTCGAAAACTTTTCAATGCATCATAAACTCGTACAAACACATCCTGTACAATATCATCGGCATCTTCATGTGTTCCGATGACGCGACGCGCTACCCAGTACACTTTTTCTTGGTACCGCCGAACGAGCTCATTGAAACCAGCAACATCGCCACGTCGAAAGTCTTCTATCAGCTCAAGATCTGTTTTTGGTCGATGAGTCGACTCGTTGACCGCCATTCTGTTTTCTGTAGTTTAGATGAATACTTGAAGGGAAAGTTTAATGAAAATGGGAAGAAGATACAAACCAAACAAGACGCCCCAAATCCTATATAAAAAGGGGTATTAAACGAACACAAATCAATTTACAGAGCTTTTCTCAGTTTGTTGAGAGTTTCCCTCATATCCTCCGAAATCATCTTTGTATCTGCGAGTATAGGCATAAAGTTAGTATCACCACTCCATCGAGGTACGATATGAAAATGGATGTGTTGATCGATGCCGGCACCTGCTGTACGTCCAACATTAGAACCGATATTGAATCCGTCTGGTCGGGAAACTTGTTGTAACGCTTTCATCATTTTTTGCAGCAACGACATGACTTCACACGATTCACTTTCTGTCAGGTCAATAAGCGAAGGAGTGTGTCGGTAAGGAACAATCATGAGATGCCCGCTGTTATATGGATAAAGATTCATGATGACAAAGCAATGTTTCCCTCGCGTAACAATAAGATGCTTGTCGTCGTTGTTATCCTGACTGGCAACACACAACACACATTCGCCTTTTGCATTTTCGGGCTGTGAGAATGTCTCGATATACTTAGAGCGCCAAGGAGAAAATAGTTTTTCCATAATTTCAATTAGAATCAACTCGAATGAAAACAAAAAATCCCTCTTCTATGTTGACAAGAGGGATTTTATATACGCTTCGCTTAAGCCTCTTCCTCAACTTTGATTTTAGCATGCTCAGCTACAATCTTTTCTGCTACTTCGCGCGGCATCTCTTCATAGTGATCGAACTTTTGTTTATGGATACCTCTTCCCTGTGTCATTGAACGAAGCGTCGTCGAATATCGATGCAATTCTTTCAGAGGTATAAGCGCTTTAATGATTTGATGTGATTGACTATCAGTATCCATACCAAGAATTTTCCCACGCCGGCTTGAAATATCCCCCATAACATCACCCATATAATCTCCAGGCACTGAAACTTCTATTTCATAGATCGGTTCAAGCAGAATAGGTTTTGCTACTTTGAATCCTTTTTTAAATGCCATCCTTCCTGCTATCTTAAATGAATGATCATCAGAATCAACATCATGGTAAGAACCATCGAAGAGAGTTACCTTCACATCTACTACTTTGTAACCAGCTATGACGCCAGTAATCATTGCTTCAATGATACCTTTTTCAACAGCCGGAACAAACCGACCCGGGACTACTCCGCCAACAATAGCATCTTCAAATTGGAATCCGGTGCCCCGTGGAAGGGGTTCAAGCTTAACCCAGACATGTCCAAATTGCCCACGACCGCCTGTTTGCTTTTTATGTTTATATTCAATTTCATTTGCCCGTCCTTTGATCGTTTCACGATAAGCTATTTTAGGCTCAACCATGTCGACATCGACACCAAATTTCGTTTTGAGTCGCTTGACAATAATACCAAGATGCAATTCACCCTGTCCGCTGATAACTGTTTGATGTAACTCCGGGTCTACTTTCATAACGAATGTCGGGTCTTCTTCATGAAGCGAATGTAATCCTGTGGCAATTTTGTCCTCATCGCCTTTTGTTTTTGGATGAATCGCCATACTGATCACAGGCTCAGGAAATGGGATAACTGGAAGAATTACCGGAAACGTTTTGCTGCTGAGCGTATTGTTGGTATGCGTGTCTTTGAGTTTGACAACTGCGCCGAGATCACCGGCATGAAGCTTACCGATTTCTTTTCGGTCTTTGCCATTCATGACAAAAAGCTGTGCCAAACGTTCGGTCTTGCTATTCGCTTCGTTCACAAGATCAATGCCAGGTGAAACTGTTCCTGAAAACACTTTAAAGAACGAGAGTTCTCCTACATGTTGTTCAGAGACTGTTTTAAAAATAAACATCGTTTGTTGTGCATGCGCGTCGCACTTGACCGGTATCGGCTTATGATTATCAGGATGTGAACCGGGGGTTACACCGACTGGTACCTCCATTTCAGCAGGATGGGGGCAATAATCTACAAGAAAATCCATCAGCGATGTTACTCCAATAGCATGAGCGCTGGCAGCACAAAGTAACGGATAAATCTTACGTGTTCGTATCCCAATACGCAATCCGTTCTTAAGTTCCTGATCATTTAATGTGCCATTCTCAAAGAACGTATTGAGCAGCTTTTCATCTGTCTCAGCAATCTGCTCGATGAGATGCTCTCGCATTTGTTCAGCTTTAGCTTTCAAATCTGCCGGAATATCAGCTTCTGTGTATTTTCCTTTGCCATCACGAGAAAACTGCAACAGTTTCATTTTCAGCACATCAACTATTGATTCAAACTGAGCTCCTTGTTTTACAGGAAAATGTATTGGTGCGAGGTCATGCGTAAATCTGCTTTGAGCTACATTGACAACGTTATCAAAATTAGCATTTTCATTATCGAGCTTATTGATAACAAAAATAACAGCATTTTTTAACTCTTTCGTATATTCCCAAACAAGCTCAGTGCCGACTTCTGCGCCTTCAACTGCTTTGAGAAAGATGACTCCGGTATCAGCAACACGAAGGCTGGACTTAACTTCACCCGTGAAGTCTGTATAGCCGGGCGTGTCGATGATGTTGAACTTCATGCCCTTCCACTCACAATACATCAGCGACGCGTTAATGGATATTTGCCTCTCGATTTCATCGGGATGATAATCTGAGACGGTATTGCCTTCTTCAACCTTCCCGAAACGATTGGTGGTCCCGGAAGTAAATAAGCATGCTTCTGCAAACATCGTCTTGCCGGCGCCACCATGCCCTATAAGTGCGATGTTACGAATATGATCTACAATATATTCTTTCATAATTGAATTTTCTCCTTGAACTATAAAGATAAGAACGCTTAGCAGATATTCACAAGCATAACATCTGAGCCGCCAGAAAGGCAACGGAGGAAAATTATGCAGTGTGAATTGCTTTTTTCGTAGTAACTAAGATTGTAAATAATTGAATAACTCTATTCGGCCCGAAGCCGTGAGACAAACGGCAGACGCTCGATGAAGCTCTGGATACCTCTGAAAATCGAAGCAAACGTATCGATCGCATCCATCACGGGTGTTTCGATACGCTCTTGCACCTGACGCTCGAATGTGACGATACTATCGGTAATTTCTCGCAAAGAAATAATCGACTGTTTGACATTATCAACTTGTTCACCAATGGTTTCAGTGATCATTTTGACTTTTTCTGTGATCACCTCAAGATTCTCTAAAATTGGTATAGCTCTCGTACCGATTTCTTTAACATCTTTCTCGATAACTTCTAATATACTGCGAACTCGCACAAGCACAGTGATGAGATAAATACACAGCGCAGAAACAGCCGTTAATGCTACAATTTGCATGACAAGGAGAACTGTTTCCATGAGGATTTCCTAATTGGTTAAATGGAATTTCGGGAACGATCTTTATTAGCTTTATACGTCTCAGCACCTGCACGAAACGCAGTCTTTATTCTTCCGCCCTCATCAGCTACACGCTCACGAATATCGCTCAGTACTTTATCGGCATCGTCAAGAATCTTACTCGCTTCGTCAGATACTTCAGCAACTATGTTACCACTATGAGATTTTCCTTTGTTAATGATATCCATAGCTTTTGCTCGCGCGGCTTTAGCATATTCACCTGCATCTCGCTTCAAGTCTTCTGCCTTTTGTTTGAGATCAGAGCGAAGTTCCTTCCCGCTCTTAGGAGCATATAAGAGTGCTGTAATGGCACCGGCAATAGCACCGGCTACGAAACCAATAAGCAATCCCTTAGAAAGTCCGCTTTTTTCTTCAGCCATAAAAACCTCTCTATCGTGTAGAATATCTATTGTTAATACTAAAAACAAGGTAAAGATTATCGGTATGAAAATCAAGTAAAGCAAAAAAAAAACGGCTCAATCCTGTAAATAGAATTGAGACCGCAGTGTATGAAGAGAACCCTTGTTATTTAGTAGAAATAAGTTACTTAATCAGTAACATCTTCTTAGTTTCTGTATATGTTCCGGCTTGAAGCTGGTAAAAATATATGCCGCTTGGCAACCTGCTGGCATCGTATGAAACAGATTTAAATCCGGCATGTTGAAACTCATCGACCAGTGTAGCCACCGTTTGTCCTATCACATTATATATTTTTAGGAGTACGTGTGCATCTCCGGGCAATGCGTAATTGAATCGCGTCGTGGGGTTAAACGGATTAGGATAATTTTGTGCTAACCCAAAGTGGCTTGGAATCGGTGGTTTAAATTCCTGAGTTTCACCGGAATGTGGCGGCGATGGCGGTAGTTCACTTATCGGCTTGATCCTGATTCTGTTTGATGCTCTCATACTTTCGGTAGTTGAAAGAATTAAATGACCTGCTTGACTTACCTTTACCCAGTATGCCTTACCCGGATAAATAGTATCGGCTATAACATACAAGTTAGCATACCCGAAGAATTGTGAAGTGACTATACCGGGCGGGTCGGAAGCGATTTGAGAAACAGCAACAGGAGTAGAGATTGAACCGATAAGGTTCCATTTGGTATTTACTGAGATCGTGTTTATATCGATGCTCTGACCGGAAAAATAGAGAATAGGAAATATTAGTTTGCTCCAATACCCAATCCCCGGAACAATAGAATCTATGTTAACATACATGCCATTGTATTCGTACGAATTTGCTAAAACAAGTGGACATGCAACACTGACTGGTAGAGATAACAATTGCCACCCTGTACCTAAGCTGTCACGTATAATAACCTCTGAACCGGTACCATTGCCATTCCCAGCGACATAAATTGTGTCGGGTAGTATTCCTTGATCGTGGGCAAAAACAATGCCGCCCGAGTGTTGTCCTGTACTTAACGGCGCAAAGCCAATGGTAAAAGTACTGCTATCTAAAGACGCAATAGTTTTCGAGGGAACATAGATATTGAAATTTGAATCCGTTGAATACATGGAGACAATATTTAACGGGGCGCATCTTTTATTATGCACCACAATTGTCGTCTCTTTTTTGCACCCTACGGTAATAGCTTCAGCATCAAAAGATATACTCTGCGTTGAATATTGCGGCGGGATAGCAATCCCCGTACCGCCAACTGCTAACACTGTGGCGGCTCCGGATGCCGTGTGTGTAAATGTTATTTGACCCGACTTTGATCCGCCAGTCTTAGGATTAAAGTTCACGATAAAGCTCAAGGGAGAAGACGGTGTGGTGGAAGACCCGATTGGCTGTACTGTAAAGTTTGAATCATCGGACACAACTGCAATTGAGCTAGGTGTTGTACATATTCCTGTGTTTAGAGTGATAGTATCTGTTAGCGTACATGTTATATTCACATTATCAAATACAATGCTACCTTGATTTAATGTTAGTTTAGGTACAGAAGTGTACTTTAATGTAGTAGTTGCAGTAAAAATACCAGTTCCAAGAACTGAATAACCAGCAACATACACATCGCCCTGGGCATCCACAGCCATACCCCTAACAGCATCAGTGCTATGTGAAAACGCATCATATTCGGCTCTCCATAATTCTTCACCTCTCGGGTTATACTTGATAGTGAGGAAGTTTTCGTTAGGATATCCAAAGGCGTCTGTATCTGAAGACACTATACTAGAAATATAGGCATTACCGCAAGCATCCACCGCTAAATAGCCCTTCTCAGGAACAGACCATTGCTGGGTGCCATCTGTAGAGTACTTTGCGGTTCCGCCTTCTGTGTAGAAAACGATAAAAACACTGCCCAAGCGATCAACCAAAATACCATCCGATTGGTTAGGTATTGTCCATTGTTCTGTTCCATCGGCAGTATACTTAACCGTTCCGCATGAACATCCGGCGAAATAAACATCGCCGTTATTATCTATGGCGACGCCCGTACCGCTGTAGACCTTTGACCAAATTATTTGTCCGTTTGAATCAAGCTTCACTGCACCGCGATATGTTGAAGTATTTGCTCCATTTCCAACAACATAGACGTTTCCATTTTCATCGATTGCTATAGAATAATATGTAAAAGCTCCTTGGCTTGCATCTGGAAATGGATTATAGCGAGTCACCCATTGTTGAACGCCGAAAGGATTATACTTAATGACGTTCCACTCATCCCCAACAACGGTATTGTATGTATTGCCAATAACATAAACATTCCCTGAGTCATCGGTGAAAACACCCTCCGGCCCACCTCCCATTCCAGAAACATGATAGAGTGCAGTCCATTGCACAATTCCGTTGAAATTGTATTTAGTAATGATCCAATCCGACTCGTTCCCACCAATCAAATACACGTTTCCAGAGCGATCTATTTTAGCTCCAAAAGCTCCACTAGCATTAATTCCTGAGATGCGATTGGACTGCAACGTTGAACCGTCGGGTGAATATTTTAGAAGCAACATATCCAATTGAGTTCCAGAATTACTGTTAATCACTTCATAAACATTACCCGCATCATCGACATTCATCGCTTGCACATTGTCATTACTGCCTCCAGCACCATTGTATCTCGCTGCCCACTGTTGTGTACCTGAGGGAGAATACTTTACAGCAGCAAAATCTATATCCGTGTTTACTCCCCGACTTCCGCCTACAACAAGAATATTCCCCAATGGGTCGATAGTCATCCCCGTTGCCCAATCGTTGCTCCCTGCAGGTCCGTTATAGTTCGCCTGCCAAAGTTTTGTACCATCGGGCTTATACTTGACTGTGAGATAATCGCTTGCCGGACCTGAAACGACGACATTACCAGCGGGGTCGAGGGCAATCGCAGTAATCATAGCAAATTGCCCGCGATTCTCACGCCGCACCCATTGCTCCGCACCATTGGAGTCGTACTTGACAGTTGCAAACTCAATATCTGATGAGAGTGCATAACTCGCTCCGCCTACATAAGCATTGCCGGTATTATCGACTGCAAGCGCCATCACATCATCATAATAGTTAGCAGGACCGTCATACTGCGCTGACCATTTGAAGCTCCCGGACGTACTATACTTTAACGTGAGATAATTGCGATAATCAGGCAAGGGTCCATCGACTGTATATCCCCCGATATAAACATTACCAACACCGTCAAGTTTAATGCTTATACCTTCATCACTATATCCGGAGGGTCCGTCATAGAAAGCAATCCATTGCTGAACACCGTTCGTGTTATATTTGATCGTTGTAACATCTGCACTATTTGAGGAATTACTTAACCCCGTTACATAAATATTACTTTGGTTGTCTAGCGTAAGCGCATTAATACCGTCATCATACCCGAGTAAGCCGTTGTATCGGGTGACCCATTGCTCTATTCCGTTGCTGTCGTACTTAACTGTTGCATAATCGTAATTACCATTATGATACAGATAGTTTCCATTGTAGCTTCCGCCGCCAATATACACATTGCCTTGCCCATCGACTGCAATGCACGTAGCAATATCCCAGTCGTGATCTGGCCCGTCGTAGCGCGTCACCCACTGCTGAACGCCATTTGTGTTATATTTGATCGTAACATAATCGTAGCGTGTAAGATACCCTACACTCGTCCCCGTGACATATACATTCCCTGAGGCGTCGACAGCAATAGCATAAGGTTTATCTTCGTAGTTGCCGGAACCAACGTATCTTTTCGACCACAGCAGCACGCCATTGCTCGTATATTTTTGCGTTATGATATTGATATGTGTGTAGGTGGAATCGCTATAGCCTGAGACGTACACATTGCCCTGAATATCAACAGCAACAGCATTGATAGCATCACGGGAAGGCAGTAGCCCTGAAGCATAATGATTTACCCATGCAATTGCGACAGAATCCGCAGATATAGATTTCATAATACCCGAGGATGGAACTTCACTGAATGAGTACAGCTGTTTTGTCGAGGATTGCTTTCTCTCCGGTATATCGGGGTTGCTTAACAAATGTCGATTCTTTTCCCAAACCCCGGCAAGGTTTGCATCATCATCGTGTGGAATCTCTTTTGAGAGTTGAGGTGATAGTATTCCCGCGTGATCTAGCACCTGTTGCATCGGCGAATGATTTTTGATCAATTTGATAAGATGATCATGTTTATCGATCATCCCCTGTCCTGTTGTGAGGCAAGTACTTACGAACAATCCTGTACATAACTTGAACACTATGTTTCTCATCATCCTATCCCCCTTTCTTTATTGAAGGAAGACGGTGCAACCATCAACACCAAACAAACATGTTTTACACCGTCTTCCATAATCAATAACCTCAGGTCTCTGCCTTTACTTCACCAATAACATTTTCTTGATATCAGTGAATGTGCCTGCGTCTAAACTGTAAAAATAAAGCCCGCTCGGCATATTACTTGCGTCGTATGCAACGGATTTCCAACCGGCAGCTTGATATTCATCGACAACCGTTGCGACTACCTGACCAAGCACGTTAAAGATTTTCAACCGCACGTTCGCTCCTTGTGGTAACGCATAATCGAAGCGCGTCGTAGGATTGAACGGATTCGGATAATTCTGTTTGAGTTGGAAATCCGTAACCGTGGTAAATTCCTCCCCACCTAAACGTGCGGCCCTTGGGCCCTCTGGTCCGTCCTGACCACTACCTGTTGTGAATGAAAAAGTAGTGGATGCCGGATTAGAACTATTGCAATTAATGGCAGTGACATTCCACGTATACCCAGTATTGATCGATAAACCGGAAATCCCCAACGCCGTACCGAAAACATATTGTATGGGACCCCAAGATCCGTTGACCTTATACTTAATGGCACCACCACCTGAGGGAGGGTTCCAAGTTAATGTCGGATGAGTCGAAACATTAGTAGCTCCATTAGATGGTGAAACGAGTGTCGGAGCTGCAAGCAGCGGAGGGCTACAGGCGTTGGTTGTGAACTTGAAACTTCCTGAATACGGACTCTTTCCAAAGTTCGTGCCATCCGACGTTCGCACATGCCAATAATAGCTGGTGTTACAAGTAAGATCTGATGAATGGGAATATTGATTAGTCCCGACATTTGTACTAACTAGTGGACTTCCAAAGTTAATATCATCGTCTATTTGGATATCGTATGAAGTCGCACCAGTGATCACCGACCATGTGAAAACGAGATTGCCAGTGCTTGCAACACAGTATAAAATATTCGTCGAATCACCTGCAAGTGATGTTAATGTCGGTGGCTTAAGAAGTTGCGCTTTATAAATCCCTTGGTCGGTTGCAATATAAACTACAGTTGTATCCGCTGGATCGGAACGTAAATCGTTGATAACAATTCCGGCAGGCAGATTGCCACTTACACTATTTGCAATGGTTGCGCTATCTTCTGACCTGTAAATAGTGTTGTTGCCTCCTACCCAGAATAAATACTTATTGCTGTACGAAGCAGCAGTAAATCGGGGGTCTACAAGAATTTTCTTAACATCAGATGTTGTCCATTTATTTCTGAATTTTACACTCGTAGGGGCAGCATTCGCATTCGTAGAAATCCAGAGCCCACTTGCTGCACCTGCATATGCAGTTGTTTGGACATTCTGGTTAACCAAGACAGCGTTCACTTTTGTTGAGGACGAAATATCAGAATTTTTTGTCCAAGCTGCACCTGCGTTAGTACTTTTATACAGACCATCATTTTCTACACCGGCATAAATATGCTGTGACTCGTTATTACCAGATGCTTCACCCATAGCAGCCATAGCTAACAATTTATTCGAAGTAAACGACCCTGTTCCTTTTTCCCAAGTTATGCCATAATCATCGCTATAGAAATAATTTTTGCTGTTTACTCCTTGCTTAAGCTTGCCAAATGCAAATACTTTTTGTTTTCGGCTCGGATCAATACTCATGCCCTCTGCCGATGTACTTAGCGTTTCCGTTTGGAATGCAGTTTGGTCCGTATAACTTGCCCCGCTGTCCAAACTCAAGAATACTCTTGATTTATTGTACATGGCACCTGTTATGAAGACATGTTTATTGTTTGAACCGTTAGTAAATGTGTTGGAATGTTTGCCAAAAAAAATGCTATCATTCGACCCTACTAAACGCAACGTATTATCCCACGATGTACCACTAAACCTGCTTGTAATAGTAAGCTCGTTTGAGGCAGACCAAAGTTTGGAAGAGAAAGGAGCTATGGAATATGTTGGAAGCGTTCTCGTAGTTGTGCTTGTAATATTACTCCAATTAGTAGCCGCGTCAGTAGTGCGATAGATGTAGCCTCGCGAACTTGCGATGAGAGTGCTGCTGCTATTATCGTTGATCTCTAAGGAGTAGAGACGCGAGTCTAACATCCCCGTAGAAACAATCGACCACGAACTGCCGTTATTGGTTGTTTTGTATATCGTTCGGTCTGTTGCAACATACACCTTCTTGTAATCATTCTTATCGATCCGTATTGAGCGAATCGTATCCGATACAGTAGGAAACGATGTATTCTGTGTTAGCGTGGTATTAAATTTGCCCCGGTAGAGTTTACCATTATCACTGCCTGCCCACATCGTATCAGTAGTACCATTTTTAAACAACGCAACTGCAGTCCAGCCATTGATACCTGTAGTTGAAGTATTTCTTCCAGTCCACGTATTTCCCCAATCATCCGAATTATAAACACCTTGGATGGTTTGACTACCGGTTGGACTACCGGCGGCAACCAAATAACTGGTACTGGTAGTTGCATTTACGGTTATGTCATAAATCGTCGTTGAAGCCGAAAGTTCCTGTGTCCATGTGACACCAGAATCAAGACTTCTGGCAATTGCCTTCTCGGTGCTATTTAGCTGTTTTCTCCCCAACAGTAATATGTTTGCATCACCATTTCTTAACGCCGCAAGCGCAGTAGGTTTATTTGTTGTACCGGATTCGATCTCACTCCAATTCGAACCGCCATCAGTGGATCGTTTGAAATAGCTTAATCCGCTGACCAGCACTATTTTTGAATTATCCCATTTAACAGTAACCGCTCGCGGGCTTGTTACTGTGCCAGTAGCTGACCATGTAGCGCCCGCGTCAACCGATTTTAACAGATTGACTTCGTCGGCAGCATAGAGTGTGTCTCCCAATTTTCGCATTGCGAGATCTCTGACATTTTTAAATCCTGTTGGCGAGTTTAATGATGTCCACGTTTGACCAACAACGGAACACACAATAAATAGAAAAGAGAAAAACAAGAATGCAACCGTTTTCATAATCCCTCCAATATATGCGTTAATAATTTAGTGAATTGAAATTATTACTAACGTTACGATGCTTAGTGCATTGGAATGATACTAACTCACGCGTCAACAACGATATGTATAGTTTCGTACCACAAAAATCTTTTTGCACCGAGGGGCGTGGTAACTCACCCCCCATTTTTTATTCCAGAAATGTAATTCTAAGCAAATAAATTGCGTTTTCTTCCCCTGTTATCCTCCTTTCTTATCACGCAAGAATGTATATAATAGCTTACTCAAAGTCAAGAAATGCTATAAAAATATTTCTCCAAATAACTCACTTTTTAGGTTGAATTGCCCATTTTTCTTGTATTGTTATTACAAACCTTAAAAAACTGATATTGTAACATGTATTTTTATTCTCAATACAACTAAAAACTTCTCTATTGCATAACCTTCCACAATTTCCCAGTTGCCCGCTCCAACTCAGCTCCAAGTTTAGCAGGATCATCAGTTTTCTCAGGCATATTTTCAAAGACGGCATAAGGTACTTTGAATCCTTTGACCTCGATATACTTAGGATCTTTTGAAGTGAGTTTCTCCCAATCATTAATCTTGTAATAATGCTCCATCTTTTCATCCGGAAGAGAGTGATAAAGAATGGAATCCTCCAAACCCGGTCGTGCACGGCGGCGATTTTTTCTTACCGACTCTTCATACGGTACGTTGATATACACGATGCTGGCTCTCTTCAAGATGTCCTCATGCACATACGAGAGCGCTTCACCAATGCCATTATCTCCTCCGCGGGCAAACTCGACAATCGATGTCATTCCCTGATGATAGTTCGGATTTGCAGCAACTTTCTTACGATACGTCAGATTAATGCGCTCGATGTAGAGATTCCAGATAAAATGATCTTTGAACCAATACTTTTCATCCGACCAAATGCGCGGCTTACTATTACGTGTGAGCATATCGTCGATCTCAAACGTTTCCCAAACATAAATGAAGTCATCAATCTCATCAAAGTTACCTATATGAAATCTTCGTGAACGTTCATCAGCAGGTGTTTTCTTCAGAAAGTCGATAACCTCAGATTTTCCTGCTGCGGGTCTTCCCGTTAAAATAATGACGTCGAAATTATTATTCATTTGATTTCTCCAAAACGGTTTTCAATTTTTGAATTTATTGTTTTTTCCTTAAGCACTTTAGCCAGCATCGTTTGAAAAATAGTCGTGTCCGAATACGTAACCTGTGCCGGTACAAATCCTAAATACTTATCCGCTTGATTGACGGCAAAATCACTTGTTGCACAAATATATATCTTATTTTCATCGATATCTTTACCGTTGACCATGAGGCGCTCAATGACAATGCGTTCAAAAGTTCGTTTCCATGTACATTGTAAGCCTGATACTTGCGTCGAAACGGCTCCATCAGCAATTGCTTGTACGTAGCGCTGTGCAAATGCCAAAACTTCTTTTCCAGTCATCGAAAATGTGCAGAGTGTATTCCGAAACGGCATTATTTCAAACAGATCGAGTTTGCGAATCGGACCGGATGACAAATCTTTTCTCAAGCTGCTGCTGTTGGCTACGGCCAAATCTGCATTTGCTCCTTCTCGTATAGCATCAACCATAAAGTTTCCAATATTACTTTCTCCGCGCCCGCCTCGTTTCCAGTCGGAAGCAAGTGTGCCGACCACTTCACCATATTCCTTATCGATCTTTGTCCTGAATTCGTTCACAAATTTCGATAGATCATGTTCAGGCATTTCATGACGTACCCAAAGAGCATGCAACTTTCCATCGTGCTTTGTTATTTTCTTATTCTCAATTGTAAGCTCAAGCTCTCCCAGATTTTCACAATTGGAACCTGCCTGACAAATGATGACGCCGTTAACAACCTTCGGAGTTCTTAGCCTTGTATGACTGTGCCCGCCTATGATGACGTTCAATCCTTGAGTTTCAACAGCCAATATCGAATCTGCATCAACGCCTGCGTGCGTGAGCGCAACAATGATATCGGTTTCCTGCTGAATCTTATCGATAATCTTTTGAGTAACTTCAGCGTGAGGAAGCACTTTCAAACCTCGTAGATTCATCGTGTTCGTCACTTGAAACAATTCCGTTGTGATCAATCCGATAATTCCTATGCGAAGACCATTCTTATTCACAATAACATACTCTTTATTATTGAATGGCAACGTTCCCGTCGTATCCACCAGATTGGCACTAAGGGTAGGGAAATGCATAATTCCTATATTTGACTTAAGGTTGCCTTGAGAAATGTCAAGATCGTGGTTCCCAATAGTCCATGCATCGTAACCTATCATGTTCATCATCTCATACATTGCGCCGCCCGTGGAACCTTTATAATCTATTTCTGAAATTGGTGATCCCGTCATGACATCGCCACCATCAAGTACAAGGACATTTGGCTTGGCTTTCTTGATGCTATCAACCATCCACCACAATTCTTGCATACCGCCAACCATGGGCTTCGGTTCTGATCTCATCCAGAATGCCTCATGCGGCAAAAATGATGCATGCATATCATTGGTGTGAAGTATAGTGAAAGTCTTTGGCTGTGAGTGTGAACAGGATACACACATGAATGCAGTAATAAGAAAAACTACTGCGTATACACAGTATCTACGAAATGGTTTCATTGGATAACTTATTGAGTAAAAGTTAGTGTGAAGTTAAAGTACAAATTTCTAAGGATATGAACAAAAAATCCCGCCTCAATACGGATGGTATTGAAGCGGGATAACAAGCCTAACGATTCTTCTTCTTGTGTCGCATCTTCCGCAGACGTTTCTTGCGCTTGTGCGTCGCCATCTTTCTGCGTAAACGCTTTTTACCACTGGGCATAGATGTCTCCTCTAAATATTTTTATGGATTTGTGAATGAATGTTGTTTAATAAGCTGTTGTGCACGTTTACCTACTTCAGAACTCGAATCGGTCTCAGCACACCGTTGAAACCATTGATTTGACTCTTCAAAATCTCCGCTATGGAGACTCACCATGCCGAGATTATATTGAGCAAGCTGGTGTTGAGGATTGAACTCAAGCGCCTTCTTCATCTCATTTTTTGCAGTTGTAAAATACTGCTCTCTGTTAACAGAATCTGCTAACGCCATTTCAAAATATGATATGCCCAGATCAACACGCGCATTTGGATTCGATGGGTTGATTTCAAGGTAGCGATCATACATCATGATTGCTCTTGCAAACATTCTCATATCATAGTAGAGATTTGCTAAACGCAACAACGCTTGTTCGTTCGTTGGATTAGACTCGATAGTCTTTTGTAATGCTTCAACTTCTTTCATAAAGATCTGTGCATTTTGCGACAAACCGGGTGGAGGACCCTCCTTATGTGCATATCTAACTATGCTAAGCACAATTACTAACAGTAGGGCTATAAGAGCCAGCATCTTCCAGCTTTGAAGAAAATTTAAACGATGCCCTCGCTTGATATGGGCCTCATCTTGTTGTTTGAGAGTTTCACCATGGCTTGAAACTGAATCGCGTGATCTGAGCGATGCGCCACAACTCTGACATGAAGCGACATTGGTAGGATTAAGTTGTCCGCATATTGGACAGGGTATTTCTGAAAGAGATGACGACTGACTTCCTGATGATACTTGTTTCGAAGCAGGTTGCCAGTCAACCTTAGCACCACAATTACTACAGAACTGATCATCGGGAGTCAGTTCAGAGTTACATTGTTGACAACTAATTTTGGGAATCATCAGATAAATAGCAGCAGCTACATTATAGGCTGCATTTTCTTCAAGTTGTCATTGACTGTGGTGCGTAGTTCCTTAGAGACCTTAAAAAATGGTACAAAATGTTCGTCTACTTGAACCTGCTCACCTGTACGAGGATTGCGTGCCATACGCCCTTTTCGTTTTTTTGTTTTGAAACTCCCGAATCCCCGAATTTCAATATTCTTTCCTTCCTTTAATGCTCCTATGACTGTTTGAATGAAACCATCAACCACCGCCTCAGTCTCGACTTTCGTCAAACCTGTTCCTGATGCTATATGGTCAACAATATCTGCTTTCGTCAATGCCTGTCTCCTTGTAAAGTTATACTATGCCCAGTCGATTTCCCGGACGTGAATTAAAACCCTTGTATCATCTTATACTGCAATAGCGGCTGATTCAAAAATTCTTCTTTTAAATCCAGCAGCTCAGTAATCTTCGTTTCACCAAACATGCGGTCAAAAAGCGATAACCCGCGTTTGCGTTCTTTCACAACGGTTGGATCACCAATAATATGCGATAGCTTGGCTGTGATACTAATGGCATCTTCATAGGTTCCCAATGTATCCACGAGACCTAATAACGCAGCTTGTTCACCGGTAAACACTCTTCCATCTGCATACGATAGTACGGAATCATGTTCTATTCCTCGTTCATTTTCTACAACTGAGATAAACTGCTGATGAACTTCATCCATTAAATGTTGGAAATATGCACGATCGTCTTTTGTCATTTCACGAAAGGCGCTGCCTGCATCTTTCAATTTCCCACTCTTGATTGTGTTAGCTTCTATACCGATTTTATTCATTAACGGATCAAACCTCATGAACTGGGAAATCACTCCGATACTACCGGTAAGTGTGCCGGGGTTAGCAACAATTCTGCTTGAACCACAAGAAACATAATATCCTCCGCTTGCAGCGAGCGCACCCATAGAGACAACAACCGGCTTCCCATCATCACGAGTTTTTCTTACCTCTTCATAGATTTCCTGGCTTGCTACGACACCACCACCAGGCGAATCTACTCTGAAGAGTATTCCTTTAATGGAGCGATCTTCCCTGTACTTTTTGAATTGCCTAACGATTTCTTCAGAACTTAAAATAGTACCCTTGAGCTCTATTACAGCAATCTTATCTCCAAAGCCTGAGACAACTTCAGTCTCTGAAGTAGAAACATTTCTAAACACAAGATAAAAAAACACTGTCATCCAAAATCCTACAAAAAGGAGGATGCCCGTAATAATCAAAAACCATTTAGTTGATTTCTTCACTTAGTCCGTTAAATTCAAGTCAAAACATTCTTAAATTCGTATAACTTATTGATTTTCAAGCATATTATACGAAACTCAGCCACTAAAGTCAAACATACGCATCGCGATTAGGATAGCTTCTAAAAAACAAACGGATGAAATGCGTCTTATATCGCGCACTCATCCGCTATTCTCAATCCAGTTAAGCGAAGCTATTTATATAAATGCATGTCAGCCTGCATACCACTTATTGATGTTGACTTATCAAAAATCTTTCAGCATCTATAGCGGCCATACAACCGCTGCCGGCTGCTGTTACTGCCTGCCTATAGACAGAATCAGCAACATCTCCTGCGGCAAACACTCCCGGAATATTCGACGCTGTGCTTCGTGATTTGTTGAGAATGTATCCATTAGCATCCAACTCCAATTGACCTTCAAAAATCTTCGTGTTGGGCAGATGCCCGATGCCTATAAACAGACCGTCTGTTTTGAATTCACTGATTGTGTTTGTCTTGAGATTACGTAGTTTCAAGCCAGTCAAGATTTTTTTGCCATTCTCTTCCTTTCCAAGAATTTCTTCTACAGCGTTATCCCAGATAAATGAAAGCTTCGGATTCTTGAAGGCGCGATCTTGCATAATCTTCGATGCACGAAGCTTGTCACGACGATGTATGATGGTCACCTTTGTTGCAAACTTGGTGAGGAAATTCGATTCTTCCATCGCTGTATCTCCTCCGCCGACAACAGCTACTTCAAGTCCTTTGAAGAAGAAACCATCGCAGGTTGCGCATGCAGAAACTCCGTAACCCATGAATTTTTTCTCTGATTCGATCTCCAAGAGCTTTGCTGAAGCTCCGGTTGCAATGATAACAGAGTCAGCAAGATATTCCTCTTCGTTCGAATAAATTCGAAACGGTCGTTTCGAGAAATCTACGTTCGTGACATCCTGAAATACTGTCTTCGCATTGAAACGCTGAGCCTGCTTTCGAAAAAGGTCCATCATCTCCGGTCCAAGAACGCCATTGGGGAAACCAGGATAATTCTCAACCTCCGTAGTGATTGTGAGTTGGCCGCCCGGCTGGATACCTTCAAATACCAATGGGCTAAGATTTGCCCGTGCCGCGTAAAGTGCAGCCGTGAGTCCAGCAGGTCCTGAACCTATAATGATTACTTTGTAGTGATTTTCCATGTTCTCTTTTAGTATTTAAATTAATGAGTAACTTCTGACAAAATAATTTGTGCGTTACGTTTGAGCCCTGAAAGCTTTGTACGTTTCATCGGGCTCTTGCGATATTTCTCGCTGAATGCTTCTTGTGAAAGTTCTAGAAGACCATTCAAATCTGGGTTAATGTTAAATTCTCTCGGCTCAAATTCGTTCATACCTGATACTGTAGAAAACTTCTCATTCCAAGGACAAACATCCTGACAAATATCGCAGCCGTAAACCCAGTTTTCAAACTTATCTCCTAACTCTTTCGCTATGTTTCCTCGATGTTCAATCGTCAAATACGAGATGCACCGATTTGAATCAAGAACGTACGGCTCTACAATCGCCTGTGTCGGACATGCTTCGATGCAGAGGGTACAACTTCCGCAGTGATCAGTCGCCGGCTCATCATAAGCTAACTCAAGGTTAAGTATGATCTCTCCAAGAAATACCCACGAACCATACTCTTGCGTAATAACATTCGTATGCTTACCTTCCCAGCCGATACCAGCGCGTTGTGCCCAGACTTTATCCATTACCGGTCCTGTATCGACATATACTTTCCCTTCGACTGAAGATTCGATACTCTTGATATAGACAAGTAGTTTTTCTAGCCGTGCTATCATGACTTCATGGTAATCATCTCCCCAAGCGTAGCGGGAAATTTTACCAACTGATGACTCATCGCTATGACGAACGTCTGTATAGTAATTCAAGGCAACTGAAACAACCGATTTTGCATCCGGGATTATATTTTGGGGGTCGGTACGTTTATCAAACTTTGTTTCCATCCATTTCATGGTACCATGATAATCCCGATCTAACCATTGCTTGAGGCGCTCAGATTCATCACCGAGACGCTCTGCTCGAGCAATACCAACCTTACAAAAGCCAAGATCGTATGCGTACTGTTTAATCTGTTGAGTTACCTTGTTCACATTCATATCAAATCCGGCACATCAATCAATACCTCGTCGCCTGCTACTTTAACACCGAATGTTGCTACTCTACCTTGCCCTGTTGTCGATTTTCCTGTCTTCATATCATACTTCCAACCATGCATAGGACACGTTACTTCACATCCTTCGATCTCACCTTGGTGCAGCATAGAAAAATGCTGGTGCGCACAAACATTACTAAGGGCAAATACATCTCCATGATGCTTAAAGATGACAATATCCTGTCCGTCAATGTTTACAAGTGTTCCGCGTCGCTCATGGAGCTGTTGTAGTGTTGTCGCTTTGATAAATCGGGGCATCTGTATATATAATAACAATTATGAGTTCCGAAATTAATCAAAAGGGACGGGACGATCAAAGAGAAACCCTTTTTCTGAGGGCTTTACCTTTCCTGCAATAGTAACAGGGTCATGCTCGAAAAAAAGAATCCAGTCTTCCTCTACTGCTTTACTTAAAATTTTCTTCTTTTCCTCCAATGTCATTAACGGACGTATGTCGTATGCCATGATGTACGGTAACGGGATGTGCGACGTTGTCGGGAAAAGATCGCAACAGTACAGCAGCGTTGTCTTGCCATCAGAGATTTTGGGTAATTGCTGCGCCGCAGTGTGACCATTGATTACTACGAGCGAAATGTTTGGAAATATTTCAAATTCGCCATCGACGAATTCAAGTACGCCATGCTCTTTGAGCGGCATGAAATCATCGGGCATGAAGCTGCCACGATCTTTCTCTGTTGCATTCATCGCCTGATGCCAGTGTGCTTTCTGGACGTAATACTTGGCATTTCGAAACGTCGGCTTGAGCTCGCCATTCTCTCGATACGTCGATCCGCCTGCATGATCGAAGTGCAGATGCGTGAGGATGACGTCTGTAATATCATCCGTTGTGAGACCATGAAGCTTTAGCGATTTATGCATCTCATACTGACTCATATCGAGGCGATAGATATCCCGCTGTTTCTCAGTGAACTTAGGTCCATTACCATTATCGACTAAGATTTTCCTGCCGTCGCCGATGATGAGCAATGCACGAGCGGCAAGCTCAATGCGGTTACGCTCATCAGGTAGATTAGTTTTTCCCCACAATGGTTTAGGGACAACACCAAACATTGCTCCGCCATCGAGGGCAAAGCGACCGGTTTCAATTGGGTGTAATGTGTAATTGCCGATGGTCAAGAAATTAACTAACTATTATCAAACCAAAATTGAACATTATGTGAAATGTGTTCACTTCTTCTCCCGTTTGAGTTTGTATAATTTGATTTGAACAATGCTTATTTCTTCTGAGTTTGGATTATTTTCAAACTCGATAAGATAGATTTTATTGTGACCAGCAGGTTTTGCAGCAATCGGGCGACATTTCAGCTTAGGAAAATTCTGACGGGCGAACTTGACCATGTTGGAAATTTGAATCCAGCCAAGTTTATCTCTGCCGTCTCCACTCTTGGCTTCAAGAGGAAGAATGTGTTCGTTGCCATCAGTATCAATACCCACGTAAAGATCATCAATCTCGATTTGACCTTCACCGTCTATGGTCGTTCGGATATGAGATTGGAGATGAAAGCAGGTGATTTCAGTAAAAATATCTACGAGACGATTATAACGAATGGATGAAAGCAAAGCCTGTTCATCTTCGGACGCGTGCTTCTCAATAATCTCAGGCAGTGCGTTAGGAATTTCGATAGCAAGCAAGCCTTCTTGGATGTCAACGAAAGGCTTACGTTTTGATTTAAGAAAAGAAAAGCGACCTTTGCCTTTCGGTCTGATTACCCAGTTGCCTTTGTCGAGAATTGGTTGGGGGAGATTCGAACGAGAACGGTATGTATAGACAACATCCGGCGGGTTTCGAAGTGCTATCCTGAGCTTTCTTGCCACTGCAACAAGCTCATCTTTTGTGAAGTCAATTTCATAAGAGCCTTCTTTGAACTTGGAATTAAAAAGGCTGGTTATGATTCGGTCATAATCTTTCTCACGCTGATCAGATGGCATCGATTAATTGTCCTTTTGTTAAGTTCGAAGTATGAGAACGTTTTCTTCAATTTGTATTTTGGTCGCAGTAGCCAACCTTGTCCTCCAAAGTTCAATCTCATCAACCTTGTAGCCGAGCGTTTCTGCAATTTCAGCAAGAATTTTGGCTGTTGGGATATGAGTCCTGAAGAACGACATTTGGTCACCAACGACGTAAGCAACTTTAGCTTCCGGCGCTAAAAGTGGTTTGAGAGTTTGAAAATGTCTGTACATACCTCCAAAATAGTGTTTCACAATCTTGTGGTACATTTTCTCGAAGCCTGATGTCTTCTTGAGGTGAATCCGTTTTTCTTCGATTTCAATAGCAATTCTGTTAATAGAATCGAAAGATTTAACATAGTCTTGATCGTTGTCGGTGACAAAGATGTTTCGAGAGTTACTACGGAGAAGTTGTTCTTTGAGAGCACGAAGGCTCTGCTTGCTTGAAATAAGACCAAGAATGACACTTTCGAGACGAGTAGTACGTGTGTAATCCTTCTCGTTTGGATATGGCGGTGAAGTAATGACAAAGTTGACATCACTCAAGCGGGTTGGAAAGTAATCTGACACACGCCTTGCATCACCATGTACGATTTCAGCCGTGCCTGCAATGGATGGTTGAGAATCTATGTCGCAAATCATTCGGTCTACAAGCCTGTAGAAAAAATCAAGAACGTAAACGTCCTTTTTAGGTTTCATAGCATAAATCTCAGGACCGAACGCAACATTTCCAGCGTGGTTAACAACCAGGTTTGCCAAGGCAAGTAAGAACAGATCTCGAATTCTATCGTCTTGGATTTGTTCAATGCACTCTCTGAGAATGAGTACTCGCCTGAGCGGCATTGGACTGATAAAGTCTTTTGGTAATACAACTCTTTGGTCTTCGGTCAATGTTGGCTCGACCGATAGGGCCTTTCCTCGCTGTGGTTGAACGAACAAAGAAACATCTTCAGATAGCCCAAACTTGTCCAGCGATGAGGAAACACAAGCAATAACTTCTCGGAAGGCTTGGCGAAGGTCGGATGTTGAAAGTTGCCAATTGGTTTTTACACGAGAAGCGAGATAGACAACAGGATTGGCTTCCAGACCTAGCGAATCTATGTTGAGCTTCTTGCATTCAAGGTTGGTTGTACCAGTACCGCAGAATGGATCTATAACAACGTGCCCCGAGGTGATTCCAAACTTGTAAACATAATAACGAACAAGGTGTGGTGGATATCCAAGGACGAACTGATACCAAGAATGAAACGACTTATCGCCTATCTGAGTTTGGTTTCGAACTGAGTTTTCTATTTCAAGGATGCTTTGCACTGCTAACCAAAATACAAAATCTATTCATGAATCGAAAATTGGATTTATGTTTTGATATACTCCATAACGTAAAAAGGTCGGCTGACATATTGCTCAACCGACCTCTTCAAGAACCACTACATCCTTCTCAGGCAGACTTCTGGAAACGAGAAGTCGCCGGACTGAGTGCCGCAAATTCTTTGCTAGGGTGCAATTGTTTCGCACGATTAAAGAGTAACTCTTCCGATTCAACGTGATTAGGATCAGGAACACAACAATCAACGGGGCACACTGCCGCACATTGTTCTTGATCGAAATGACCGACACACTCCGTGCATTTCTCGGGCACGATATAATAAAAATCTGCAGATATCGCATCATGTGTTTCGCCGTTCATTTCCCACTGCGCGCCGTTCGCATAAATAGCTGTGTTCGGGCACTCCGGTTCACACGCTCCACAGTTGATGCACTCTTCAGTAATCATTGTTGCCATGTGTTACTCTCCTTTAATGATAAAATTTTAAGTTTCGGAATTTTCGTTTCGTCAATCTCAGCTTGCTCGCCAATCAACCCGCGCTCTGCCAGTGCAAGCCAACTGACAACGCTTTTCATAAAACCTTCCAGCTCGATACCGCGATGAGCTGGACTATACTGCTCTAACTTATTCAGCCCACGCGTAAACTGGCTCGTGGCGCCTTTGTAGTTACGATTCAACAGGTGATAGAAGCCAACGGACACCTGTATCAATCCCTGAAGAAACAGGCGGTCAGCACCGCGTGTTTCGTGCCAGAGGTCCTCGAGTGTATCGTGACATTCAAAGAAACAGCCCCGATTAAACTCGTCTATGCCGCGTTGGAATTGTTCTTCGTTCACCGTTTAGAGTATAAGAAAAAGTTGTGAAATAATCAAAATTAAAAGAATACCAATATATGCTTTGGACACCTTGACCGAAGCAGGCTTCAATAATCCACCACTTTGCTCGTCCGCCTCTCTACGAGTCGTAGACTGGCGGATTCAAACATTAAAATACTTCGCCTCAGGGTGATGTACAATAATAGCAGAAGTTGACTGCTCCGGCACGAACTGGAACTCCTCCGTCAATTCTACTCCAATACGTTCAGGATGTAACAGTTCGAACAATTTGGCTTGATCTTCAAGGCTTGGACATGCAGGATACCCAAAACTGTACCGGGATCCCTGGTAATGCTGACTGAACAGTTTCTTAATTTCAGGTGAGTCTTTCTGAGCAATTCCCAACTCCTCACGAATTTTCTTGTGCCAGAGTTCGGCAAGCGCCTCAGCTGATTCAACGCTCAAGCCATGGAAGTACAGGTATTCTTTGTAATTATTTGCTTTGAATAATTTCTGCGCATATTCCGAAGCTGCCTTGCCCATCGTAACGAGGTGGAATGCAACAACATCCATCTTCCCTGATTCTTTCGATGCGAAGAAATCGGAGATGCAAAAGAATCGACCTTTCGTTTGGCGAGGGAAAGTGAAGCGAAGCAACTCATTCTGCTTGCGGACTGTTGATTGCTGATTGTGGATTTGAGTTGGCTCATAAATAATGAGATCATCCCCGTCTGCCTGACAAAGGAAATATCCATAAACAACTTTCGGCTGAAGAAGCTGTTCATTCTTGGCTTGCTGCTTCAATCGTTCAAGATCAGGATACACTTGTGTTTCAAGCAAATGTTTGTACTCTTCTTCCGATAGCTTGCCCTTACGCAGCTGCCATTGACCGCGTATCAATGCCACTTCGTTGATAAATGAAAATATCTCATCAAGTGAAATATTTTCTACTACCTTCGTACCGAAAAAAGGAGGCTTCGGTATATCAGCAACTGTAATTTTTTTCTCTACAGCGACACTGACTCTTGGAGATAAAGCAATCTTTGCCTCAAGACCGGATAATGCTATTTCATCATCAACTACTGTTGCATTTGCAGGAGAAACATCGGGCATCACCGCAGGTTTGCCGTTAGTCGGCTTACCCACATTACGATTCGAGACGACTTGCTCCATGAAATGCAAACCATCGAAGGCATCATTGGCGTAAGAAAGGTTACCCTTGTAAATCGAACGCAAGTCTTGTTCAACATATCGTCGCGTAAGAGCGGCACCACCGAGAATAACCGGCGGATGGACATTACGTTCATTCATCACCTCGAGGTTCTGCTTCATGATAAGCGTTGACTTCACCAGCAAGCCCGACATGCCAATTGCATCTGCACGATGTTCATCGTATGCAGTTAGCATTCTTTCTAGCGGGCACTGAATGCCAAGATTAATAACCTTATATCCATTATTCGTTAAGATAATATCCACAAGATTTTTTCCGATATCATGTACATCACCCTTAACTGTTGCAATAACCATCGTCCCTTTGGATGCCGAACTCTCCTTATCCATGAACTGCTCAAGATAACTTACTGCCGTTTTCATTGCTTCAGCGGATTGGAGAACAAACGGAAGCTGCATTTGTCCGCTGCCGAAGAGCTCGCCGACAACTTTCATCCCATCAAGCAGAATATTGTTGATGATATCGAGCGCTGGGTATTTTTTTAATCCTTCATCAAGATCAGATTGAATATTGACTTTGTTTCCCTCGATAATACGGTTTTTTAATCGTTCCTCAATTGTTCCGGCTACTTGTACTTGCTTCTTTTTCTTCCCCTTCTTGGAAGAATAATAAGCCAACAAATCTTGAAGCGGATCATACGCCGATGTACGTTCATCGAAAATCAGCTTGCGACAAATCTCTTGTTCTTGCGGTGATATTTTGTAGAGCGGAAGAATTTTGGATGCATGAACAATTGCCATATCCAGACCGTATTCGATAGCATAATGCAGAAAAACACTATTCAACACATGGCGAGCATGCGGCATCAGTCCAAATGAGATATTACTGACACCAAGACTTGTATGTACTCGCGGGAATTCTTTTTTGATAAGCTTGATTGCCTCGATTGTCTCCATGCCTGCCTTGCGAAATTCCTCATCACCGGATCCAAGCGTGAATGTGAGCGTGTCAAAAATTAAATCTTGCTCTTTGATACTATACTTTTCTGTTGCAAGTGCATGGATGCGTCGAGCAATCTCACACTTGCGCTGTACAGTCTTCGCCATCCCGCTTTCGTCTATCGTTAAAGCAATCACGGCCGCACCGAACTTTTTGCACAAGGGAAGAACTTTTTCCATACGTTCTTCGCCATCTTCCATATTGATGGAGTTCACAATAGCTTTCCCTGCAATGCGTTCTAATGCTTCCTCAATAACAGGATGTTCGGTAGAATCAATCATCAGCGGAATAGTTACCTGCGTATTGAGGCGGCTGATTAATTCCTTCATATCGCGTGATTCATCACGCCCAACGTAGGCCGTGCAGACATCGAGAATATGCGCGCCTTCACGCACTTGCTCCTTCCCTATCGCCACCATGCCCTCCCAATCTTCTTTGGCAAGCAGCTCACGAAATAATTTACTGCCGTTAGCATTTGTTCTTTCACCAACAAGCACTGGAGGAGGATCGATATGTAATGTTGCACTTTGGTATAAGCTGGAACAGCTTGGCGTGTATTCCCATATTCGATTCATAGGAGAAAGCGATCCAACAGCATCGACAAGTTTCTTGAGATGTTCTTTCGTTGTACCGCAGCAGCCGCCGACAACACTCACTCCTAAGTCCTTCACAAAATGTGAAAGGTAATGCACAAGTTCATCGGGAGAGAGTTTGTAATGTGCATGCCCGCCGACGTTTTCCGGAATGCCGGCATTCGGCATAACGAACACCGGCTTCGGGCTGTTCTGACAAAGGTATCGTACGTTCTCAGACATCTCTTTGGGACCAGTGGCACAGTTCATACCGATAACATCGATGTCATAAACTTCCAACGAAGTTAACGCAGCGGCGATTTCAGTTCCCAAAAGCATCGTACCCATTGTCTCAATGGTAACAGATGCGATGACCGGAATTTTCTTGCGTGTTTCGGCAAAATATTTAAAGATACCGGCAAGGGCGGCTTTCGTTTGTAAAATATCCTGGCAGGTTTCAACACAAAGAAGATCGACACCACCCTCGATGAGGCCCTTTGCTTGGACATAATACGATGCTTCCATTTCCTTAAAACTGATATGACCAAGGGACGGAAGCTTGGTCGTTGGTCCCATGGAACCTGCTACAAAACGAGGATGGCTTGGTGTTGAAAAGCTTGACGCAATGTTCAGTGCGAGTTTTGCAGCCTCAAAATTTAGTTTGTAAGCTTGATCAGCAATGCCATACTCCGCAAGCACAATTGAAGTGGTACCGAAACTATCCGTCTCAACAACATCACAGCCAACACTCAAAAAATCATTGTGAATCTTTTCAATGGCAGAGGGTTTCGTAACGACAAGATATTCATTGCATCCATTATACTGTTCGCCGCCAAAATCATCAGCATGAAGATTTTGAGCTTGAATACTTACCCCCATCGCACCATCAAACACGATGATTTTTTGTTTTAGTATGTCGAGAAACGCACTTGTCATTCGTAATGAAATATGGTAAATCAAAACACAAACGGCGGTCGCGAGTTGTTACTCATGACCGCCGTTAATAAAATACTCAATACTCTATCAATTATCAAGAACTTGAGATCACCTCAGATAGTACGGAAGAGGCAAAGGAAAGAGCATATAACGCAAAACCATTCGAACGTGCCGTCAACTTCAGCTTGTGTTCGCCAAATTCCCTATCTCTGATGAGATTGTAACTCTTCGCAGTGTCAACAAGGAAATAACTTCTTCCTTCTTCATCAATAAGAACATCGGTACCTTTGTTCGCCGAAGTCAAATATCTATCATCTTGCCGCACAAACACCTGAAAATTCTTCTCGCCTTCAGGATTCACCACTGCATGAACTTCGGTACCACTGTAAACGACGGTAAGACTGCCTTCATTACCCCCTTGTGTTTCAAGCTTCACAAAATTTCTACTGCTCAACCAGTCACCGCTCAAATACAAACGCCCTTCGAGATAATACCCCGGATCTTCATAGTGAATAGTAGATTCAGGCGCGTAGCCCTCAATGTTCCCTATCGCACCTCGCTGCCAGCTTGCAAGCACGTCAGATGTAGCACGCTGCAAGACTGCTCCTGCACGATCTTCTTCACGGATCGGATCCATGACCAATGGCAAATCATCATGATAGCCTGCTTCAACAAGCAACGATTGCAGGGCATGCTCAAAGTTTTGGTATGATCCTTCACCAACCTGGAGATAGCGAATAAAACCATGTTTGTCGATAAGGTACTTCGTGGGCCAAAACTGATTACGAAAGGCACCCCATATAATATAATCATTGTCTGATACGACAGGATAACAAATGTTCAGTCGATCAATTGCCGATCGGACATTCATTGGATCACGCCCGAATGGGAACGCCGGAGTATGAACACCAATTGTCACTAACCCTTTATCAGCATATCGACGATTCCACTCTTGGATATACGGCAGTGCACGAATACAACTCTGCTTTGTATAATCCCAGAAGTCAATAAGTATGACATACCCTCGCAATGCGCTCAATGGTATTGGGTCGGAATTATACCAATAGTCGCCGTAAAGTTCAGGTACACGAAATTGTTGTGGTAATATCTCCATGCAGCTAATTAATTGTGTTGTTTAATTCTCTTAAAAAGATAGAAAAAATGAGATGCAGAAGCAAGGGAAGCAGTGTGTACATTCCTACCGTTTTGCAGGGCTGCCCTGAACAACGATCACAAATTCACCCTTCATATTCTTCTTCTCAAACTGTCTATAGAGATCGAGTGCTGTTCCGCGAAAGATTTGTTCATCAGCCATGGTAAGATTAAACGCAATACAGATACGTCTATCACTGCCAAAAATCTCAGCTAAATCTTTCAGCAATGGAACAAGGCGATACGGAGTATCCATAAATGCCATTGTTCGTCGTTCGCTGTAGAGCTGGCGGAGTTCAGAAATCCGTCGATTACTTTTAGGAGAAAGAAACCCGTAAAAGAGAAACTGATCGATGGGAAAACCACATACCGTCAATGCAGGTAATAGTGATGAAGCTCCAGGAATTGGAACTATCTTAATGTTTTGATCAATAGCTTTGCGCACTAAAATTTGTCCGGGGTCTGAGAACACCGGTGTGCCTGCATCAGAAATAAGGGCAACATTTTTACCTTGCTTGAGATGCTCAAGGATATGAAATGAAGCAGCTGCCTCATTATGCTCGTTCAAACTTTCTACTAGCTTCTCGGGAATGCCGTAGTGAGAAAGCAAACGCTGTCCCTCCTTGCGTTCTTCGTAAACAATGACATCAGCAGATTTCAATATGTTTAACGCTCGTTGCGTAATATCATCATAATTACCGATAGGTGTCGAGACGAGATAGAGAATTCCTGCCATAGCCCTTTGCGTTACTTAACGTTATTAAGAGCGTCGTTACCGGTATGGCCAAACCCGCCAGCACCTCTTGCTGTATTCTGCACATTGTCAACCTCTATCCACACAGCGCGAACAACAGGAGCAATCACAAGCTGGGCAATGCGATCTCCTCTCTTAATGAGGAAATCCCTGTTGCTAAAATTTGTAAGAATAATCTTTACTTCTCCACGATAGTCGGCATCGATGGTTCCGGGAGAGTTAAGTATTCCTATTCCATGCTTAATTGCCAAGCCGCTGCGCGGACGAACTTGCGCCTCATATCCATTCGGAATTTCAATTTGAAATCCTGTAGGAACAAGAATGGTCTCTTGCGGTTTGACTGTCATCGTATCATCAATCGCAGCGTGAATATCCATCCCTGATGACCAAGCAGTTGCATACGTAGGTAAAGGTATATCATAAACCTTCTGGTTAATACGACTAATCTTGATGTTGATCTGATTCACAATCTAGTCCGAAGGAAGTAGTTATATTTTTATGAGAACTGGCTAAATATACGTATTTTTCAATAATAAACCAGATATATACTGCATGTGTCAGAAATCTCACAATGATTTGATTAACGCCAGATTTTTCAGTATGTTCTACACGAAATTAGGTACATTTAACGTAATATCAACAACCTTTGGTAATTGTATGAAAAAATCACTAATCGTTCTACTTTCGCTGCTGTGTTCACTTTCATTATTTGAGACCGGCTGCAAATCGGGATTTTTTGGAAAATTTACTGGACAAGTAGTTGACCCGGAGCTACGACGACCGATTGCAGGTGTTAAAATAATCCTCGACGATAAAAAGTATCATATTCTCACAGACGCAAAAGGCATGTTTTCCTTTGACGGTGTCAATGCAGGTAATCATACAGTCACTGTCAAGTACGGCAGTCCATATTTTGAGGACGCAGTTGTGCCTGTTGTAGTACGGCATGATAAACCTGTACATGTGCTGGTTGTTCCGGATATTAAATCGGATGCCGTGTATGAGTCACCAAAAGACACACTGAAGCTCTCATCGTTGAAACCATCATACAAGTTGTTTAGAGGAGGATTTGGTTTTGGAACATCACGAGAATATATGACCAATCACTTGGTACTGATCCAGAACAAAAAACGAAAGCTTATCATGCGACCGAATCAAATGAAAGGTTATGTACAACTGAAAGACTCTGTGCAAGTGCTCGAATATGCGCGCTTCTTTACAGATTATAATACTTATTACCTCTTTAAGGACCCTGACCCTGACAATTCATTTATCGAGGTAAAATCAGCAACAGGCAAGCCATCGTACGGCGAAATGGAACAAGAGAGATTTAAGAGGTTAGGTTTAAAAAACCCAATCCTTACATATGATGAGAACCATTTTTACATCACGAGATATCTCGTAAGCAAAACACAAAAGCTCTTTAAGGTCAAAGAAACTATTGATTTCGATGGCAATTATGAGATGACAAAGTCACTCATCATCACTCATATTGATATACCGTTTCCACCGATACCCAAATCAGCGAGGTAAATGGCAAAGAGACTTTTACACCTAATAGGAAAATTTCAACCCGATAGTGTTACAAGGGCTTGTTGCAGTTTGTAGAGAACCTTCCAACCTAAACTGAAACAACTGTATGTTCTTTCATCATCTCAATGAACTGTCGGAACAGGTAGTCGCTGTCGTGGGGACCGGGAGAAGCCTCGGGGTGGTATTGCACACAAAAAATCGGCAACTCGCGGTGGCGGAATCCTTCGTTTGTTCCGTCGTTAAGATTCACATGTGTAATCTCTATTTGTGATGTATTGAGCGAGTTGGGATCTACCGCAAAGCCGTGATTCTGAGAGGTGATTTCGATCTCGTTAGTCAGCAGATTTTTTACCGGATGATTGGCACCGCGATGACCGAACTTCAACTTGAACGTCTTCCCTCCCAATGCAAGAGCCAGTAACTGATGCCCAAGACAAATTCCGAAAATTGGCTTCTTACCCAATAGCTCCTTGATTGTTTGGATTGCATATTTCACTGCATCTGGATCACCAGGACCATTAGAGAGAAATATGCCGTCTGGATTCAATGCAAGTGTTTCCTCAACAGAATAGTTTGAAGGAACAACAGTGAGATTGCAGCCATAGCTTTTCAACCTACGGAGGATATTGTACTTTACGCCATAATCAAACACAACAACATTGTAAGGTTTACCATTACTCTCGTTATGGGAGACACCTGTATCAAGAGCAAATGATGTTAGGTCTGTTTGATCCCACGAATAGGGCTTGTTGGAGGTAACCTGCTTCGTTAAATCCAATCCTGCCATTTGCAACGAGTTCAGTGTTTTCTTTATCAGTGATGCGTCGTCCAAATCTGTGGTAGAAATGATTGCCCGCATTGCACCGACATCGCGGATAAGCTTCGTCAGCATCCTTGTATCGACACCTTGAATTGCCACAATGTTATTCTTCTGAAGCCATGAACCAAGACTTTCATTCGCGCGGAAGTTGCTGTAATAATCGAAGTATTCCCTCACAACAAAACCTGAAACATGAGGCTTGACACCTTCGAGGTCATCAGGGTTCACGCCATAATTCCCAATGAGCGGATAGGTCATCGTCACAATCTGTCCGCAGTACGATGGATCGGTGAGAATTTCCTGATATCCAGTGAGGCTCGTATTAAACACGACTTCACCTGTGGTCTCCCCTTCAGTACCGAAGGATTCACCTGTGAACACAACGCCGTTTTCTAATGCGAGTTTTGTTTTCATCTGCAATTATTCTTGATACAAAAAAGGTCAACTATCAAGTCGACCTTTCAATCTGTTCATGCTTTCACAGTACTCGGATCAGCCGAGAGTGCAGGAATATATTTCTTCGCAAGCTCATACACTCCGAACATGGTTCCGACATATACGGCATCGCCTAACAAAGTATTTCTAAAAAAAGGAATTGCAGCCACATAGCATTCGATCAAGCCAGCTGTTGTGTGTGGATATGTTACCTGTGAGGAAATCCAAACACCGAAATTTGTTACAATAAAAAATAAGAGAGAGCCGGCGACGGTAGCACCGACGGTCGTTCTTATGCCACGATGATTTCTCAGCCATAATCCGATAAACCCAATTAGGACAAAGCTCCCGTATGTCCACTCCATACCTGAATAAAAACCAATAAAGTAATCGCTGACAAGCATTGCTGCAATTGGTGCAATGAATGAGTGCTTTTTATCAAGATACACACCGCCGAAGAGCGCAAGCGCTGTAATAGGCGCAAAATTCGGTGGATGCGGCAGTAAGCGTGACAACGCCGCCAACAAGATCATTGCAAATGTAAATATATATCGAGACATACAATCTCCTTTACTATGAATATTCTGTTGCTAATATATTGACCCGCCGAACCACCGATTGAGGATAATCAATTGGAAATAACTCCGGATGTAAAATCGCTGCTAATATCTCAAGGCTATCAACAATTCGTGGTCCCGGTCGACTAAAGTATGATGAACCATCAACTACAAAAAAGCTAGCTTCTCTCGCCGCTGTAAGGTGCTGGAATTCATTGTTTGCTAAAACATGTATCTCTTTCAACGCTCGTTCAACTGAAAATCCACAGCACGAAACCACGATGACATCAGGATTATACGAAAGTATTTGCTCCCACGCAAGTTGCGAGGACGGCTGATGCCGCTTGCCAAATGGATCAAAGCCGCCCGCAAAATCAATCAATTCCGGTACCCAGTGTCCGGCACAAAACGGTGGTTCGAGCCATTCCAAAAACAATAGTTTTCTGCGATCAGTGTTGAGCGTCAAGTGTCGTACTTTCTCTACCCTTTGACGTAGTTCGTTCACACGCTTTGCTGCCCGGTCAGCTACGTTTGCTAAACTTCCAACTTCAAGAATATTCTCAAAGATACCTTCAAGTGATTTCGGCTCAAGGTTTACAACACGCGGCTTGCTTGGTAGGCTGTTCGCGATGCGATAGACATTATCATACGAAACTGCACAGACCGTACATAGCTGCTGAGTAAAAATGATGTCGGGCTTAAGCTCCTCGAGAAGCTGAGCATCTAACTGATACAACGAACCTACATTCTCAAGCTGTTGACGAACACGAAAATCTATTTCAGCACTTGCCAGCAGTGGATTGATCTCAGATCTCGTCACCTGAGGTTTCACTGCGGCTTGAGGCGGAAAATCGCACTCGTGCGTTACCGCGACAACCCGATCGCCCAGACCAAGGGCGAAAAGGATTTCTGTACTGCTTGGAAGTAACGAGCAGATTCTCACTGAAATCACCTTTCAGTCATTGCGATTGAGTCCGCCGAAATAAGGTCGCAAAAGTAAAACGAATCCCGAAGAACAACCTGTCCAATCCGACACCGAACGGGTTGTGTGAATAACGGTCCATTGTACACGAACGTATGAAATTCCCCATTCTCACCGCACGAATCGACGTTCGGTGGAAGATCATCAAGAAACTTGCGGTTGAATTCCCTTCCGACGAACGACTGATCAAGTACATGGGAATCTACACAGACAGTGAATGCTTTGAAACCAGCATCCACGAATGTATAGGCGAGTGTCAAGGTATCTTCTTTCCAAATCGGGAACCATGCATCCATGACAATCTCTGCAAGAAGTTTCATTCGGTATTGCTTGATGTCCTCAAGGAAGAGATCTCCGAAGGCAACTGATGAAATGCCTTCATCTCGAAACTTGTTCAATGCAGCTTGCATCCTTTCTCTATACACTTCGTTTGTCGCACCTTTCGGTATCCAAACTTTCCTTAAAGGTAGTTCCAACGCCTTTGCCTGCTGCTCAAGGAGTTCGTTCCGTACGCCGTGCATGCTGATCCTGTCATAGCCTTCTGTCATAGTGGTGATGAGTGATGCGATGTCGTACTCATGCGACTGGCGGAGTTTGTAAAGCGCCATCATGCTATCCTTTCCACCGCTCCACGATAAGAGGATTTTTCCGCTCATCAAAGTGAGACCCTTGTCTTCACATAGAATCCCCGTCCGCGCGTAGTGAATCCGTTGATCTCTCTGTACTTTGCATCGAATACATTCTCGATTCTTCCAATTACAGTGAGATGCTCATTGATGTGGAATGTAGGAGTAAAATCGATGAGAGTATAGTCAGCGACAGCTACAGAGCCTAATGCGCCATACGGTCCAAGTTGCGAATCATAGTACACATCGTTTCGAGCACCAATGTGCCGGAAATCCATACGAAGCGTAAGTTGTGAGACAGGTGTATACGTGACGCTCAAATTGAAGGTGTTTGGCCTTCGCACCAAACCCAGCGACTGTATCTCTCTCGTGACGAATGCGCCGTTGTCATAAATCTGAACATGGTTTCCATTCGTTTGCGATGTGGTGATGTCCGATGGTTTGTACTCTAACTTGCCGCTGAGGAAGTTGAGATTGGCGGCAACAACAATTTGATCTGATAGCCTTGAATTCACAGTTAGCTCTATCCCACGGCTCGTCTGACGACCCAAATTCAGATACGTATCTCCTCTGAAGTCGTCACGCATCCAATCATTCCCAAGGGTGTCGATTCCGATGTTTTTGTCCCAGAGGTAAACGTACGAAATAGCGTTATCAACCATGGTGTTATAATACGCAAGCCCCAGACTCAGCAGGCGACCAACCGACTGTTTTATACCAAACTCGAACGATTTCGCCTCCTCAGGCTCGAGGTTTGGATTGCCACGAGAGATCCTTGAGATATAATGCTTGTCGGGTGCAAATAGCTGGTACAACGATGGCGCATTGAATCCTGTTGAGTACGATGCATAAAGCAACACATCGTCAGTAACACGATACGATGGGTTGAGTTCATAGGTGATATTGTCGCCGTACGTGCTGTGATGATTGTACCGCATACCCAATCCAAAAGACAATCGATCAAGCGAAGCATGGAGAAGTGAGCCGCGGAAGTCTAAGTGGCTGAAGATGTTTGTTGTTGTACTCTTCGGGTTAAGCGTATCAAGGTCTGTGCGCGATTCAAAAACTCCAAAAATACTATTCGTATAGAAATACGATTGTGAGGTCATTGTTTCTTTATTTGTTCCAACTCCAAGTATACCTTCGATATGGGGAATACGAATAAATGCTTGAAGTTCATTGGTTAGCGTTGTTCCCTTCCACCTTGCATCATAATACGTCCGATCAGTATTGCCGGCTCTATCTACAATCGATGAATCATCGACTGCACTGCGCTCCATCTCGGAAAATCCGCCGATGTACTTAAGAGCAAGGCGGTTACTCGGTGCGTAAGAACCGCCATACGCTACTAGGTTTCGTTTGAAATCCAGAATATAGTTGTCGTCGTCAACATAAGCTCTCTTGTCGATATCTGTTGCTTGCTGTGTGTTTTTATATGACACATAGATATCCAGCTTTTCGTTCCTCAATCCTATCTTTCCCAAGACATCTTGCTTGTCATAATCGTCTTGATCTCGATTCTTGAAAACTGCAGAATTGGTAACGGTATCCACGGTTGCATCGAGACCCTTCACGTTTGAATTCTCCACGTCTACGTTTCCGTAAAGCCCAATTGGATGAGTGTAATTCAAGCTGAGGGTTTGTGCGAAGAGAGACGTGCCTTTTCCAAACGCGCCAGTTCGCAATTCCGCGTCTGCATGGAAGCCGGGCAGCCCATTCTTTCGGGTGATCATATTGACAACTCCACCGATAGCCGAGGTACCATACAGCGTGCTGTGCAAGCCGCGCACGATTTCGATGCGATCGAATCCAGCAAACGAAACTTCTGACACATCCAAAGCCCGGTTAACTGCAGAAGGATCTGTAATAGGGATATCATCGATGAGAATTGCAGTGTGATTGCTTGATGCTCCACGCATGAAGATACTTTGCAGCATTCCAGAATTTTGTCCCGCACCTACCACATAAATTCCTTCTTGTTGAGTAAGGACCTCTCCCACGCTGTGATACAGCTGACTTTTATTCCGTTCACTTGGAACGAGTGTAATGCTTCTGCCAACATCCGCTGCATTTTTCTCAAACCTTGTCACTGTTACCACTATCTCTTTTAACTGATAAATTTTCTGAGAATCAACAACCGCTTCCTGGCTGGATGCGATTGTAACAACAAATAGAATAAAAAGCAGTGAGCTAAGAATTGTTTTGCACATAATATTACCCTTCGTAATGTGTGTGTGAAAGAAAAAACCCCATCCTTCGGGAGTGAGGATGGGGTAAGTGAAAACATACGCAACACATTACCGCACCTTCCCGCGAAGATATATTGACCCGCCAGCTTAAAGGCGGGTTGAGGCTATCATGCTGGTCGGTCTCCTGGCTTATTCCATGCTGTCATCGTCTTCCCATGGCGCCTTGAGCGCCACAGTGACATATGATGACAATAAAACTGGAAATTACAGTTGCGGGGCAGCT